>Ga0157357_1000098_pt1 | contig 32454 bp, 42 predicted proteins | sample AttcapACBM1_FD_111485 | JGI IMG/M metagenome (GOLD analysis project Ga0157357, IMG submission 111485) | Fungus gardens microbial communities from leaf cutter ant in Botucatu, State of Sao Paulo, Brazil - Atta capiguara ACBM1 | ecosystem: Host-associated > Fungi > Mycelium > Unclassified ... | reverse complement strand
TTATCCATGTTGTATGATGTCACTTTATTCCAGAACCTTCTACTCCATTCTCTCAAGTCCCGTGATCAGTCTTGTGACTACACCATCAACTTGTGACTGATGTGACAGCGTGACAGATAAATCCTAACCCAAGTTGTTCTAAAAATAGAAAAAGAAAAGAAAAAGAAGAAGAAAAATAAAATAAAGTGAAAAGAGAAAATAAAAATGAAGTCCACCATCAACAATCTTGACATTAAGGTGCATGGCTATAGCATGGCAGTCTCATGGACAGGGCATGGTAGACACAAGGACATTGCATGGACATTAGAGTAGGACTTATTGCTGACCATCTTTGGTTAGTGGTCACCACAACATTGGTAGTATAAATTATAATCAGTAAACCTATCTTATAACATTCTCATGCTGATTTTGTAAGCAATAATAATATTGCTGTGTCACTTATCTGATTCCAATAATGTCAAGTGTCTTGCAAACTGACCTTATTCAAGGAGTTTCAGATATAAAGTTGCAGTTGTAGACAATCAGAACTGAGTTATTATTACAGTACCCCTTAAGTGTATAAAAGAGGAGGAGCACTCACTAGAATGACAATCTAATACCTTCCACTGACAGTTCTTTTCTACTATTGACCCACTCAATCTTGCCAATCTACACCAACTACCATTCTCACCTTAAGAAGGTATTTAACTGGGGCAGCTGAAATCAACAAATAATCATAATTCGAGCTGTCACCAACCAACTTATTCCCGCTCTACTTACAGGATGTCTGCATGTATGTTTCTATAGTGTGTGAACACAAGATGACTGATAATCCCTTATTCTAGCCTCGAATAGAAGACCTGTCAAAAAACAGATCGTGAGTGTTCAAATATCTAATTAGTTTACTGAATCTGATGACTGTTCATTAAAGAAAGTGCCCAAGCGAGTGAGTACTTGTAGTTCCCGTCCAATTCGCATCACTCAATCACTCTCGAACAGTATGGACCGGATTTCTCTGTTGATGATACCTGGACTCAGTTATCACGCAATATACGTGAAATCCAACACAACAACGCCCAGAATCTATCGTTTGAAGAGAATCACCGATATGGATACAACATGGTCCTCAATAGACAAGGCAACATTTTGTACAACGGGCTGAAGGAGCTTGTTAGAGAACATCTAAAGGAGCTTGCAGATGACAATATACTCCCAGCGTTCCCCGTTAGCGAGGAGAAGCAAACACATGAGGGAGAGGTGCTATTAAAGGCACTGCGGAAGGTGTGGGATGATCATACGAGTAGTATGACGAAAATTGGTCAGATCTTGAAGTACATGGTGAGCCGTATGTTGCTTATAACGCGTTGACAGAGTCGTGAATTCTTGCAGGACCGCGTGTTTGTGAAGCCAAATGATTTGCTGGAAACGTGGGACCTTGGACTCGATCTCTTTATTAAGAACATAATTCAACGGGATCGAATCCAAGGTGTCCTGATTACAGTCATTCTCAACCAAGTACGTTATGAGCGAGAAGGCTATCCAGTGAATCAAGCTGCTATTCAGAGCTGTGTGGATGTGTTATTACGACTTCGGATCGATGGAGACACTATCTATAAACGTGAACTTGAACCAGTTCTTCTGGAACAGACTATAACGTTTTATCAGGAAGAAGGAAAGACTCTAGTACAATCCTCTGATGCGTCAAATTTCTTGATGAAGGTTAGTTGGCTGTTTATCCCTTTCAGAAGAGGTTGACTACTTTATTGAATAGGTGGAGCGGCGTTTTCAGGAGGAGGATCAACGTGCTCATCATTATCTGGCCTCTCATACTGCACCAGCCATCAAACAAATTCTGAAAACCCATCTCCTTTCACCCCATCTTTCCGAAGTCATATCCATGCCAGGCTCAGGTCTTGACATTATGATTGACACCGGAAAACTCAGTGAACTAGAACGATTATATTGTCTATATGTTCTAGTCCCAACTGGCCTCACGGTGCTCAAAAAAGCTCTCAAAGAATCATTAGCGAGCCGAGGAAAAGTGGTCAATGAATATACCATTGGATCAGATGGAATCGAACAAGGCGAGTCAGATCCAAAAGGGAAAGGCAAGGTCAAGGCTCCTGGGAATTCTTTAATACCTGCCACAGAATGGGTGCAGAGAGTATTGGAACTCAAAGATCTGTTTGACCACATTTGGCAAAATGCTTTCAAAAGTGACCGCGATGTTGAAATTGCCATCAATGAAGTAGGTTGATGCCTGGTTTTTCCTTTCGTCTTTTCTGATTTTTCAGGCTTTTGGATCCTTCATAAACCTTAACGACAGATGTTCAGAGTTCCTTTCGCTCTTCATCGACGATCATCTCAGGAGGGGCCTGAAAGGAGTATGTAACACATCTAAAAAGGCTCTTGTTTACTTACATTCTGTCCAGAAATCTGAAGTCGAAATGACTGCGGTCCTCGACAAGACCATCACAGTCTTCCGATATGTGACTGAGAAGGATGTCTTCGAACGATACTACAAAGGTCATCTTTCTAAACGTCTCCTTCAGAGTCGATCGGTATCGGACGACGCCGAGCGCGAGATGATAAGCAGGCTCAAAGTGGAATGCGGGTATCAGTTCACACAAAAGTTAGAGGGAATGTTCAACGACATTAGATTGTCAGAAGAAGCAATGGAGGCCTATCAGACGTATCTTACTAAGACTACAGTGAGCATTGTTCCCTCTGACTCACCTTTCGACTAAATCATTCGACAGCCACCTAAAATTTCTATTAATGTCACCGTCATGACTTCAACTTATTGGCCCATGTCCCATTCCAGTTCGCCTTGCAGTATTCCAACCTTGCTAGCAAAAAGCTGCCAATCATTCGAGCAGTTTTATCTATCAAGGCACTCTGGCCGGCGACTGACTTGGCAATATGGCCTTGGGAATGCAGACATCCGAACCCAATTCAAAGTGAGGTCCCATGATATCAACGTTTCAACGTTCGCACTCGTAATTCTCCTGTTATTCGAAGATATCGGAGATAGTGATTTTTTGTCCTATTCTGTACGACTTTCTACCGTCCCTATTTTTCAGGAGAACTGACATGAGATCAGGAAATCAAAGAAGCAACCGCTATCCTTGACGGCGAACTCAAGCGTCACTTGCAATCCCTTGCTTGTGCCAAGTTCAAAATTTTGAAGAAGCACCCACCAGGTCGAGATATTAATGATGACGACACCTTCTCCTTCAACATCGACTTCGCTTGTTCAATGCAAAAGATCAAGGTTGCTACTGTCTCTTCCAAAGTTGAAACAACGGAGGAGAGGAAAGAAACTCGGCACCGCATAGATGAAGAACGAAAACATCAAATTGATGTAAGAATCTGTAGCCACTCTTATACGCAGTATATATATATGACTTATCTCCTGTCTCATAGGCATGCATTGTGCGCATTATGAAGGACAGGAAGCATATGACCCACACCGATCTGGTGAACGAAGTCATTAGACAGCTGTCGAGCAAATTTATTCCCGAGCCAATCTTGATCAAGCGCAGGATTGAGAACTTGATCGAGGTCGGTTGTCATTTCTTTACAATTCTTCCGAGTTGAATGTTTTCTTCAGAGAGAATACCTGGAACGATGTGACGATCGCAAATCTTATAATTACCTGGTTGGTATTCCTTTTTTCAGTCCTTCTTGATCGAGCTCATGTTTACTGTCCATAGGCTTAAACAACCCCATCAACCTCCATATCCATACCATTACCGTAACATTACTGAAAAGTTTGGCATTTGGCATCGTTTGCACGATACACAGTATTGGATTTGTAGTATTATTTAGTTGTATCATACATATAAATATCTCTGATGTTGGAAACGTGTCACCGCTTTCACCGCTTTCACTTCATGGGTTTCATGCACACCATCTGTCATGTTCAACGGTGAACATAGTGTTCCAGGGTATGGGGTAACTTCATGCTTAGACTTTATCTACGCTCTGATGCTCGCCAGAAAGCACCTATGTTTCATTCGAGTATGATTGCAGCTGTTAATTCGGCAAGGTGGGACAAGGTCTCACGATAAATAGCGGATGAATAAGTGGCTGTTATTGTTATTGGCAGTACCCTGGTCTAGAACGCGACTACTTCTGAGATTCTGCATAGAATCGCAGTGAAAGAGATCGAGATCCGTCGGTATGGGTGGAGGCCCATTGAAGCCAACCTACATGTTCGGATAGATGTGCAGAGGTCATCATGACTGTATGACTTTTAGTGGTATATTGGAGCATATCGGCAGACAAAGCATTTGTGCAGGGACAATGATAGTTTGTGAGCTCCGGGATTCGTCCAAGTTGTTTGCCAATGAAAATCCACCTTTACCCAGCACGGGAGGGACAATTCAAAAGTTGCCGCTGCATCGGTACTGGGAGAATGAAAACCCCTGACTCACTGAAATAGACAAAAAAATTTCCAAGGCCTGCGTTTGAAAGAGATAGCCCAAGCACCAAAATGCAAGATCAGGGAAGAAAAACGGCGATGCATTTCTTCGTCCTTGCTATTTTTCTCCCTTGCACTTGATCCGCCAAGTTGTCCTTTCATCAAGCGGCCGGAAAACTAGGAAACAGAGAATGAGATATTGAAGTCACTGAAACAATCTCGTGCATTGAATCTCTGGGCCGTCCTTGAGTCGGTCTTCTTTCCTCATGGCAATGGAGGGCCGATAATCAATACCGGAGTCGACCGACCGTCCAATAATCATCACCATCATTGCAAGAGCCAGATTCAATGTCTGTCGATGAAACTCTCAGTGGGTATCAGGTGCTCCTCTCCATGTTGTTAGTGGCGAGATTGGTACCAAAGTGAGAGTGGCCAGGCCAAAAATAGTGTCCGCGACGCTCCTTTGACCTCTGTCAGAATTCAGTCTTTGTCCACTCGAGCAAGCTAGATGTGTCGAGGAACAAGACCTCGGCAATACTGTTTGAGAAAATCATTCACCAGATACCATAGTCAATCCAACCCATTTGAACAAGGGTATAAAGCGCGGCACCCAAAGATCTTTTGCCAAGACAAACATAAAGCCCTCGATTGGGTGGAGAGTTTGCAGGAAAATGCCATGACCATAACCAGAAAATAATAAGATACATGATATCACAGCTCGTCGTGGTTGTCGTTGGTTGTATAGAAAGCCTCCATCAACTCTGAATGAAGCGTCAAAAGTCAGTATCCATTTGTCATAACCTTCGGAGACAAAACAGAACAAAAGCAATCAACTCACTTCGACGTGTATGCATTGATAACTCTGAAGGTAATACGACATTGTACTCCACAAACAAGTCCCCATGCGAAGATCTCTCGAACTCCGGCATACCCTCTCCTTTGATGACCTGAACGAAGCCTTTTAAATTAAGGATTTGGAATAAGTCCACCTTCTTGATGGCAACAGCTCGACAAGTAGTTCTTCCTCACCTGGTTGAGTAACACCTTCTCGAACAAGGGGCACTACATGACTGTCTAGATGCGTCAAGTTTCTCTCAAAGCCCAAAAGCGCCTTGACAGGAAATTATTTGTTAAACCAGGCTAGAGTAATCAATTCACATACTTCATCGATCCCAATAGTTTCTCTCCAGTACAGACTGGTTTCCTTCCTACGCCAGCTACCTTTATCCTTCTTACTCCTTACTCGAATAACAACGTCACCAGCTTCCCAGTCCGGACTCTCATCAGCTTCGCCATCGAAAACAACTTCATGGCCTTCTGGTGTGCCAGGCGCAATCTCGAGAGTGAGTTCCTGAGTATGTTCCACAACTTTATTACCGTTGCAGTGAGGGCAACTTCGTTTGATGACTTTGCCGCGTCCTTGACACTCATTACATGTGACTTGGCTTTGAGCAAACATTCCAGGGAAAATCTGTTGCTTGACAATTTTGACGCCAGCGCCATTGCATCCGCCGCAAGTACGAATATCGTTGTCAGATGCAGCTCCTGTTCCTCTGCAGTGGTCGCAAAGTACGTGTTTTCGTAATGCAAACTGTGGATACGTTCAATAGGATGCTCGAGTTAAGTACACGAAGACTGACATCAATGCTGGCGCCGCCGTACCTGGCATAATCATATAAGTTGTTTAGCAGACATACGAGTAGCAATACAATACATACATATCTGCCAAAGGCAGCTCAAATTCTGTAACCGACGAGGGTCCCTTACGAGTTTGCTCAGCTCGGACTGGGTAATGATAAGGGCAGGACAATCAAGACGCAGATGTAGGAGACCTACAGCCTCCGCCAAAGAAACTGGAGAAAATATCGAACGGATTTTGCTGGGTCTGGCCACCCTCGTGAGCTTTCAATCCTTCCTCCCCATATCGGTCATAAATTTGGCGTTTCTGGCGAACTATGAGGATAGCACCAAAGGCATAACAAATGGATTCATACTGTAGCATCGGATAGCACCTCATACGCTTGGATACATTATAAGACAGGTGAGCCCGAATAACGACAACCACGCTTACCATGGGCAATCTCAACGAATCTCTCCTCTGCACCAGGGTCCTTATTCTTGTCAGGGTGGTATTTCTTGCTCAGTTTCTTATAAGCGTGTCGAATGTCCTTGTCAGAAGCAGATTTGTGCACTGATCGAAAAACGTCATTTATTTGGAGTATAAGACAATAGATAACGCACCTCCAAGAACCTTGTAAAAGTCGGCAGCAACTGCAAAGGCAACCAGGGCGAGGACAGCGAAGAGAGTGCACCTGAACATGGTGGAGAGAGTGTCGGAAAGGAGAGAACGGACAAGCGACTATAAGCTTGTCAAAAATAGTTTTAGTTTTACAATCATTAATACCTACGTGTCCATCAACTGCCGAAGACTGCTTGTCAGCGACCTCTAAACCAAACAGATCTACTCGCCTGACGCTTGGTCCGTCGCTGAGCACGTCTTCGTCGAAATGCTACTGTGTAACCATCTCCGCCGTTTCACGAGACATCTTGTGCAGACATGTAAGCCCTACTCGACTCACAATACGTCTTTCTACCCGTTTCGAAATCTCAGAGGTGTGCTGTTTCTTCCGAGTAGCAGGAGCCGTTGCCGATATGCTTTCCAGCCTTTCCATTCGAAAGATCTCCTCTCGAAGCACAGAGACTTGTTGGCGCACTTGCTTCAGTTTTGTGTGGAGAAAAGGGACTACAATCATTTGCCGCAGCCTTGTTACCTATGTTGGGCTTTGAGCCCATAAAACCTGTCCGCCTCACACCAGTCTGGTTTCCTGGATGGGTTATCGATGCCGAAGTCCAAGGAGATGTGAATATACAAGGCGCAGAAGTATGCTTTGCGTTGCTTACATTCGACATGTTCAGTCAGACTGATTCTGCACACCCATCAGCATCGAGCTTCTGCTCAAATATTCAATGCGTACGTCGTTTTAGATTCAACCCGCCCCAGATATTCTCCAAACATGGAGTTAAATGCCGCAGTTACGTCCCAGGAAAGCATAACAGCATTTCTACTCTATTCTATACGCTCATATTTACCTTTCAGGCTCAGACTATCAAGTCCTCTCCTCTGCGCCCTTATTGCCGCCAGATGCCCACGCCAGAGAATCAGTGCCCTTCACCCAAGACCTCCTTCGCCAATTTGATCTCGAGGTCGTTTGCATACCATACAACATATCTCCATTCTCCATCCTCAACATTGCTCATCACCTATCGTACCGGGATGCTATCATAACCCAGGATTTCCGCTTCAATCCTTCATCACTCAAACCTACCCTCGTCTGTCTATCTCTTTCCTTTCAGTCTATTCCTCTTATCGACGTATTCTCCCCCAGTTCGCCGCTTATCCAGTCCTCATTCCTGTTTACCTCCTACAGTACGAAATTCATGATAACTCCAAGAAATACTACCATACCCTCATTGTTGAAGCTTATGGATCAGATGTATGTTTTCGCAGGCTTATCTCCGTTGCTTGCTCGCGTATTTCTCAGCACAACCTAGGGTAACGCCTGGTCAGAACCTCTGAGACTCAAAAAGGAGATAAAGATATTGCAACACATTCGTCCATGGCTGGGTACTCGCGATCCATTCAGAGATTCCGTCATGAACGTGGGATACTCGAAACAGTTTGTCGAACACATTGGTTTTTCACATAGACCTCACCAAAAGCTTGATAATGCCATCGGAGATTACATAGAAAAGGCCCTGGATGATACAAGAACACCGACAATGCTTTCCGCTGCCAGTGTGAATAACATGGCAAAATTGGTTGAAGATCAGAGAGTGAGGGAATTCACGAGCGAGGATAGGAAGCCGATCATCGAATGGTTGCAACTGGGTTTGGAGCAGATGAAGATACAGCAGGTGTGCGAGGTAATGGTCATGCGGAAGATCTATGCCTTCTCACTAAAAGAAACAAAATCTAGATCATGTCACATGCTCGCTCAAGCAAGAAGATTCGTGTCCGTGACTTTGCGAAAGTCGATAGAAAACCTGTGGTCGACCAGACAATTCAACTCCTCTCTGAGACGTCCCAGATCCTCGAAGCTCAGAGGTTACAAGTAAAACCGATATGGGCAAAAACTGAGGAAGATCTAAAGAAGGAATTGCAAGCGAAACCTCGAAATAAAGAAGGTTCGGACTCATAGAGTTAGTCGTACCTCAGAGTTTTGGTGTACACATTGTGGAAGGGGATATAACATAACGATGATTGAAATGTACAAAGTAGAAAAGTTTGTCAGGGCCCGTGGTCCATTGAGCGCTTGTTGCTCCTGTTGCATTATTTCTAGTTACCAAGGCGTGGGAAGTAAATCATAGAGAATGAGTTGTGCACTAAGAATCATCGCCAATATCATCCCAACACTCGATGTCCGCCGAGCACTTGACCATCCAGGAGGGACACCAAAGTGGACAGCACTCGGAGATAGCGTTGACGTCGTAGTCACGCCATCTGTCGTTATAATAGTAATAGATGGTGAAGGTGAAATTATCGGTATCGCCGAGCCATGGAACCCAGTCGTCGCGTGTGCATGCGTCAGTATCGCTCTATAGGTGCTTGTGGCCAGTCCCGATTGTACTATGCCCCCAATAGATGCAGGGATAGAGGTGTTGAACGCATATGGAGGTGTGGCAAATGTTGGTGTTGATACGAGAGAATTGGGAAGAAGAGTCTGGATTGTGGTTTGTGGTGTGAAGGAGGTAGAGGATTGTGATTGAACGGGTGAACTCGTGATATTGGAAGTTACTGCAAGATTGTCAAGAGAGTATAAACCAATTTTGGGCGGCTCTTTGGTATTAATGCCGTAACTGCGGACCATAAAAGTTCGAGATTCAGCCAATATTTCAGAGTTCGCTCAGAGAGAACAAACCTGAAAATGGTGTAAACAGTCTGCAAGAAGGCACTTCCTTGGTGATATGTACTCAGGCCAAGACTTCGTCAAATCGAAGACCAAATACTTACCGATTTGCCAGTCGATTCCGTCAACACCAGGAGCAAGTGCTCTTGGCCATGAGAAACATGAGTTGGGATTACCAGAAGCAGGGCCAATGAGATAGTCCGAGGGTTGCAGTATGTATTCGTGAAAACTGGTGTAGGGGGTCGATTCAGAATCTACTTGGTTGTCATGCAGCCAAAAATACCCACCCGAATGTCAAGGAAATCGGAACATTACTGTCACAGGGTACGACCCATTGGCCATCTGACGATCGCTTGAATTGCTACAGGAAGAGTCCAAATCAAAGGGAAGACTCACTAACAGCATCAACGAGCCGTGCTCCAGCGATCAGGCCATACAAACGTGAAACCTACAAAACACTGGCTAAGCCAATGATTGTCCCCAAGGTCCGACGGACATACGTCAGAGTAGGTACCATACAAGCCAGGTGTTCCCCTATACAATAGTTCAGCCAACTTTCAAATTCTACCAGTAACTTGATTTACACATCAAACAATGCAAAGGACGTGTTCCCTGTAGCATGTGCCTGTGAAGGGAGTGGCGCTAGTTGTGTTCCATTGACACCGAAAGAAGTCAAGGGTATTGCCCAATGCACATAACTAGACATATTGCTTTCCGCAGAAAGCGGCGAGAACTGTGCAACGTCATTCCAGCTAATATTTTGAGGATCTGTTACGATGGATGCATCGATAGCCCCCAGAGAGAGAGAACCGGTAAGGTTTCGAGTAAGACTGATACCAAATAACGGGTAATCAAGGAGACCCTGTTCGACAAGGTTAGCAAAAAATGGTTTCGCTACCGGTTTGCAAAAGGAATCAGCAACAAGAAACGCCAGCTGAAGAGATGAACTGACAGTCATTGACATCATGAGTAGATATCCTCGAGAGTCGGGGAAAACCTAGACCTAGGAAGCCACTTTCCTGGTCATTCATCGACACGTTAGAGTTTGAAATAAGGCCTATAATGTCAAGATACCGCTTTAGCGTGTGAAGGGTCAAAGGAAATAGAGACTACCAAAGGTCTGGTTAGCCACCGTTAATCCTGCCACCTCCACCTTCTCTTTCGCTACAATGCCCGACACCGCTAGATTCACAAAGTACCAGTGAACATTGATTGAACCACGAAAATTGAGAAAAGCACGCACAAGTTCCATCGGCATAACTCGAGCTGAATACTGTTGTGTTTTCATTCACGCTCTGAAAACTTGGACTCTGGAAACCCAGCGGGTATCTGGGCTGGCTTTGGCAAGTTTCCGTCTCACATGAAGAGGATAGAATCCATAGATCCGACGAGCCTGTATCAACGATCATACGAAAGTTGATGTCTCCAACCTCAACGGGTGCATAGAACGACCTATAAAGTGATAGGAATTTAGCATGATGCTCCGAATACATAACAGGCAATACCTACTGTCTGTCCTTTCCTTGAGAAATCACGCTGATTCCTGCACTTGAATTGACACCAAACGACTGAATACCATTCGCCGTTCCATTTCCGCTATTCGTCAAAAGTTCTGCTCCAACACCTCTTGCAACGATGGGTAGTCTCAGAAGCTTGTCTCTTGGCAATAGCCTCGGCTTCAATCTCTTATCGGCAGCTTGCCCTTCGCTCGCGTTGGTGCTCTCTGCTACGAGTAAGAGCACAAGCCATCTCGAAATAGTGCAAAGACTGAACACTCGCAGCCCCAGGTCAAAAAACATTGGCACCCTCTTATTTTATCAAGAATATCGCTCCAAAATTGTATTGCGCAGGAGCATTCGCGGTTTTCACACTCCAAAGTATCCGCTGCAAGATACGCAGGGTGAAGTAGAAATCTAGATAGTCAGTACCCAACACTTAAAATGAGATAGAAAGTAGAGAGAGTGGTGGGAATAGGACGAAATGAAATGAATGTGAGGCAAGAAGGACAGGGGGTCAGCGCCCAAGTAGTTGGTTACTTTCAGCTGTGCAGAACTCAGCCTAATTCATCCCAGTCGGGAAAGACCCTGTGATCACTTTGTATGATCACCGTAACCACGTCAAGATGAATGGATCAGCCAGATGTCCACCATGTCATAGACTACATCGTGAAACTGATACATCTATCAAATGTAATATATCACACCGGGCATGAAGAGAATCCTCCGGATACTAACGAGCAAGAAAAAAGAAATATTAAATAAAATCCACAGGTAACGCTAAAAGGGGTGATGGGGTATGGGGTGGGATGAAGGGGGTGTTAACAATACAGGAGAACGAATAAGAGGGCAGGAGAAAAATTAGGGAGGGGAGAGGCGAGAAGCAAGCGTGGAGCGGTTCAACCACTTTACCGCTTAGCAAAAACCTTCTTCAGCAATCCCAAAACCTTCGGCACATTCAGCTGAACGTATTCTAGATCCAACAAATGCTTGTTGTCCTTTTGCTGCAGCGAACTGTCAGAGGTCATTCAGATCGCAAAAAAGTGGACTCAACCTTTTCCAGGAGGTCATCAATCTTGAGATCCATCTCAAGAATTGCTTTTTCACGACCCTTGTAATGTAATGCGATGATGAAAGTTCCGGGAGTAGGTGACGTGATGTTGAAATAAATATTTGGACGTCTGTTCAAGAGGTCAGAACCCGCGTGACTACTACATATTGAGAAAAGAACCATACCTATTATCTGGGACGTTGCTTTCTACTATGATACCCTCTTTTTCCAACTGAGCATGGCTGAATCTATAGGGACCAAGGACGGTCGTCTTGGCAGGCTTCTTCCCTTTTCCACCGACGGTAACAACACCAACACCAGTTGTGCTGCCTTTGTCCTTGGTCGCAGTCAAACGAACGTTTTGAAGGTAGGCTTTGTATTGCTCAAGTTGAGAGCGCATATAGTTGTTGTGGTCACAAATCGTTTTATAGACGGCTTCGAGTGATTTTGTCTCTGCTAAGACCTTTTCATGAAGATTCCCAAGATGAACGAGCTCCTGCGCAACTTCCTCCTGCATAAGCTTAAATCCATCCGACTTGTCGATAACCTTGAGTTCCTCCAACTCCCTTAACATCTCCTTGACCTTTATGCCTTTGCGCACGAGTACGGCATCCTTGGTCGTTGCCGCTCGCTCAGCAATTGCAGCAAGATCATATGGAGAGTCGAGGACAGCGTTCGGCAAAGACCGAATGAGTTGAACAAAGATAGACTTGGCCTCCATGTACAGCATGTCACTGGACGATACGGAATCCATCAGTGCACTTTGAATATCCTGTATGGGCGTCTCCCATCGACTGTAGAGGGGTAATTCGATCGCCCGATTCTCTTTCCGTGGCACCTGAGTGGGGGCCACACCAAGTTCATCTGTCAAGATACGCAAGTGTTGTTTCTCGTTCGGAGCCTGCAAAAATTTGTCAACCAAATTAGTCTAACAGTACCAAGAAAACTACTCACAAGTGTTTCGATGTGTTGCAAAATTAGTGAATGGGTGTTGTATAATTCGTTAAGTGTGATGTTGATCATCAAATCCTTCTTAGAGAGAGCCATGTATTGATCCATCTGCGAGACAGAAGAATTGTTGAGGAACAGTGATACAAAACCCCAGAGGTTCACTCACTTCGAGAGTGTCGTAAAAGTCCCCGACTTCGCAGAGATTGTTTAAAAATTGATTGATCCGCGCTTTGTTTTTCTCGACGAAGGGATTCAGGGTGATCATGTATGCCTCTTTGGAGTAAGAAGGTTTGTTAGCGAGATTCTGCAACATTTTCGCAATCTTGGAGAGCTTCAGAGAAATCACATGAACAGAACAAAAAAACACACCAGTGTGAGCGTCCGTCGAGGGTGTTTGGCAGGAACTCCGTCGACCAGCATATATGCTTGAGGGGTGACAATTGCGGGATTAATGAAACGAAGGAAGAAGAATCCACCAATGAGTGAACAAATCGCAAACTCTGTCGCCTCAGGATATTTCCGCTGAACGGGAATCAGATATAGCCCACTAAGTCGAGAAAGCGGTCTTACCCTTGTCAAGCTTCGAATCTGCTTACAGATCCATCGGATCCCGTATGGCACACTTTCCATGCTCTCAATTATGGTCAAAAGGAAACTGTTAGCAATTTCCATGAGCATCGTCAGGCGAGGAGCGATAATGGTCTGGACGTCGATGTTTTCGGCTGCATGCTCCGGAGGTACACCTCTGGGCAAATTTGGAGGCAGAGAACCAGACTCCTCCTCAATTTGATTAACCATTTGCTCGTAAACCTAGTCCGATCAAAAAGATAATTACTGTGAGCATGACAGGAAGTGACGTACCTTGACTGGATTTATCTCGAGGTTTAAATCTTTGTGCTCAATCAGGCTATTAATCCTTTCCGCTAATACACTCTTCAGGTAGCTTTGACCGGGTCCACGACGTGTGTATGTTGTCATCATCCGCGATACGGGAGTATTAGCTCGTAGGAGTGAACCGAATTCGGTAGCTGTCTCGAATTGAGCAGACAGAACGGATTGGAACATCGTGAGGAGCAAATGCTCTTCCCGACTCTCATATTGGTTTCCGTAGAGAGTGAACATGACTGTCTGTAGGAGTGTGTCTATTTCAGACAGGGAAACGAGACGACAGAGAGCAGCAATGTGGCGAGGTTCAGATTGAAGGAGGAAGAAAAGGTTGGAATATTGTTGCAGTTTGCGGTCATCGGGATAGTGACCTTCGGTAGGATCTACTTCTTCAAGTGTTCGTTCAACTTCTCGTTGCTGTATCCCGAGTCAGACGGCAAAGTACAGCGGGAAACAGCCAGCGTACTTCATCGAGAGCCATCCTGTTTTGAATCAACAGCGCAATTCGAGAGTCCAGATACCGGACATCTCGCTCCAACACAAAATTCTTTTTGGACTGTGTTGAAATTTTGGCTTTGAGATCGCGCAGTCGCTTCTGGGCTGTCGCGAAGGCTAAGCGAGCACAAAAAGAGGCATTCTGAGAACGCACCCTTTGCTAGATCGTCTTCCACTTCAACATCCTGCTCAGCTGCCATGCTAAAGAGAGCAGTGACACTATAGCGGTTTGTGTTCCTGCCCGTGAGGCGGCGGGTGGATACCGGAGACATGGGTTCATAAGACATGGTTCGTAAGCCCTGAAGGCCGTCAAAAGAAAGGCTGGAGATCGTCGAATACTGCAGAAAAGAGGTCTAAGCCGTGCTGGCGCTTGAATATCGGAAACCACAAGCAAGTGGACAGAGGGAAGAGGACAAGTGTTGGGTATCAAGCCGTTGTTCGTTCAGTCTCAGATAATAGCAAACCCAAAATGGAAACCATCACAGCCACAGGACCATACCATTTCGCATCATTGTTGCTAGGCTAAATGTTTTTCCCATCGATGTCCAGCAACTGTATTCGCCACAAATAAAGTATCCAGACACCATCAGGAACAGTGGTATCCCTGGCATCTTTGGGCCACGTGTAAACTGGTGATCAATACAGTTAAATTCACTTGCACTCTACAAAGTTCGACGTTTTAACCTGGATTCAGAGTCAGCTTCGGGAAACGAACTAATAATCTCAGTATGATGAGTGATCAAAGGATGGACTCGCCCTTTTTGATATATAGTTGCCCGTAGAATTGGAGGACATGTTACAGAAGCCAAAGATTTTGTGCAGCCATCCAGGATCCTTCTCTTGTTCCAGGATACAGAATCGACAAGTCAGGCATTACGCAAAATAACAATAACTTAATAACAATAACTTTGGCACTGTGAAGTAACTACAGCTAATATAATATAATATAGTTCGATGGCACGTGAGCGACCGTGAGGTGTCGGGTTGATCACAGTTAAAACTTCGGTAGAAATCATGCCTAATCTCCTTAACTTCCCATCCAAGAAAACTTATAAAACCGAGATCGAAAGCACGGTCCGGAAATTTATATCTTGCCACAGTGGTGGGCATCCAGATGAGTTCAAGGATGACATTCAGCAGTGGCAAGATCTACGCAAGAATGCTACCACGGACGCTGTTCATGTCGATTGCATACAATCAATATTGCTGTGGGTCCTAGTAGTCCTAGTATCCTCGCTTGTTACCGTATGTCATAAACACACAGCTATCACGCGCAATTGGTATCTATTTTGGCCAAATTGCCCTCCGACGTGAGCTACTTGTTTAGATAACTTGTATGCTGTTGAAGCTGGAGCTCTCTAGATTCAGCTAGAAATTTCCTTCGCAACGGTCTTCCATCCCCGTAAACCCCCGGTAACACTGCAAAATATTGTGTTTGAACGCGCCTCCCTTCTATTCAACCTTGCTTCATTGTACTCGCAACTAGGTTCTCAAGCTGACCGTTCTAATGCAGAAGGCATCAAGCGCGCGGTGAGCTACTATCAGGTTGGCTGTCCAGTTACACATCTCTTGCCAGAGTATCTCATAATCGAGAAGCTTTCAGCAGGCACCTTGTCTTACCTGAATAATGCCATACTGCCTAAGATCGTTTATCCTGCTGACGATGAAGAGATCCCTTTGGATCTTTCAACTACTTTTATCCAAGGGCTGGAAAGCCTCATGCTTGCCCAGGCGCAGGAATGCTCATGGCAACTAGCTAAAATTAGTTAGTACATACGGGTTTTTCTGAAAATTCACAATCTTACTCCACGTACTTTTTAGACCAATACAAGAACTCGTTAATTGCCAAGATCGCTGCGAGAGTACATTCTGAGATCCACTGCCTTCCTGACAAGCGCTTACGAATGTTTTGTACAGGTTTCTTCACTATATGCACTTTCGCATCGGTTATTCCACGACGCCAGCCCAGCTGTCAGACAAATTCTGCCTTTTGTGGGTCAATCAGCCTCAAGGGAATTCAAACAACTATATCACGTGTTTTCAATTGCAGGACTGGTTGCCGCATATCGAAGCGAAACATCATCATTTTCTCGCGGTTGCTGAATTCCGGAAAAGTCTTGATGACATAGAATACAGTAGGTCCGGCAGAAAATAGGATTTTTTTTGCATCCGCTGATGCCTCTTCAGATACGGATACGAGATTGCCCGGCTGGGTAACGCACGAAACGAGGCCAAGAAGGCCCAGGACACTGGTCGCCGTGGAAGAATAACAGTGTCTGTTCAAGAAGATACACAGGTATATACCTCGATTAGTCGATTGATGGTCATCTTTGACAACAGCGTCAAGTCTCTTCTAGATACCGTACAAAAGAGTCTTTCTCGCGCAGAGCGCGACAATGATCTCATATATCATCATGATGTACCTCCAAGCGCTTCGCTACCTCCTATACAAGAGACCAGCTTGGCCACCGCGACTGTCCCACCAGGTTTACTTGATCCAAAGAGTGTGCTAGGAAGCATGAATCCTTTGTTCGGTAGCTTAATTGGATGGGGTGCCCTGGAAGCAATCAGTAAATATTTCCATGTCTACTTTCCACTGGATGCTCAATCTTATTGTTAGAAATTTACAATGAACGCAAACAGGCACTCGTCAAAGAGCAAATACTCGACGTTGCACAGGATCTCCAAGATCAAGCCGACGAGTATGTCTTTTCATCATCACCATTGTGATAATGATGATGACCGTCTCGTGAAAGGGAATTGAGAGTCATCAATCTTCCCGCCGCCCTCGAGGCACTGGAGCGGCCCATTGGCCTCCCGCCAAGTCTTCTGCACAAAGCAGAGGAAGTACGTCTCGGAAAAGGCCCAGAGAGAATTGCGGTATCCATTGATAATGTTCAACGGCTAGCTGAGCGTGATCAGGTTATCCTTGATGAGGTTAGATTCTTGTACCTTGCGTGTCTGCCCCTCTAACATAGCTTTGGACTCGGCACTTCACGTGCAGGCAATGGACATCCTCGACAACGAAGCTTCCGAAGATGAAGCAGCTCGTAAGGGGGTTTCAATGAATCGAGTGCCTTCTCATCAAGCCAATGTGGACTTGATCGAGAAGGAACGAAGATACCGTAGCATCCTCGCAGAAGCGGCGGCCAGTGACGAGTCTATCCGACAGAAGTGGGATGAATGGGAAGAGAGTATAATACAATTGACTTGGGATGAGGTCAATTCTATTTTTTCCTGTTCCATCGAAATTTAATCATCACTAGGCGGATCTGGAGGCTTCCGTGCCTTCCTCGACTGCGACATCAACCTCTCATGCGGCTTCTCAGTCTGTCCAGACTCGGAATCATGCTCGTTCACTGCGCACAAAATTAGAGGAACTTGAAGCATTTCACCACGAAAGGGCAGAATTGGTTCAACAAGTCCGTGCTTTGGAGGCATCCGATGACATCCAGCCTCGTATTCTCAGGGTTGCATCGGGCTTCGAAAGGCTAACAGAATTAAGGGCTGAAATGTTTGAAGATATCCTTGACGAAGAACTTGCAAAATATGATGTGTCCTTGCGTGAGATGAGAACCTATCAACAGAAGCAGGGAGCTGTCATTGCTGACATCAAAGTACGATCCACTACCAATTGACTGAAGGTTTCAGCTAATGTCGCCCAGGTCATCAATGAACAATTCCTTCAAAGTCGACGAGATGACCCTTTGGTCAAGGATCGCGAGTATGCTCTCCAGTCTCTTGATCTTGCATACTTCACATATCGTGGAATTGTTCGTAATCTTGAAGAAGGCTTCAAGGTGGGGTCACAGGTTTGGCATTGTTATCCCGAGCTGAGCGAATACCTTCAGTTTTACAACGACTTTGCTAATATCCTCAGTCAATTCAAAGAAGTCTGTAAAGCATGGAGTTCCCAGCGACGGCAAGAATTACTGTGAGCTGTTCCCTGCCTCTCTAGACAGTTTTTTTTTGTTAATTCATAGTCAAGCACTCTTCAAGTCCACAAACCCTTGCAGAAGTTGTCCCTTGATGATGACGTCAGGAGGCAGCCAGGTCCACGGTCTCAGCACTCCAGTGAACAGCCCTCAGATAGCAGATTTGCTAGTCTGTTATCGCAGGGACCACCTTCTTTGGATGCAAAGGAATGGGGATTCGAAGATATAGTTCTACCACCCGGACCTAAACGTTGATCTATCAAGAATGACCGATGTATATGACCGCATCGTACTTCGCAGCGAGGCAGTGTAGCGGACGTTCATCTGTATAGTTTATCTATGTAGATGTCAGTGAATTCACTTGCAATCACTGACCCGTCGTTGATACCATACCATTATGCCTGCATTTCAGCCCTTTGAAGCCACTTATGTGGGCCTAATGTGGTTTTTTGATCTTTCCTCGCAGTGAGCATTACTGCGGGTGAAGAGGCGAGTTTATGAATTCGCTTTGAATTCGCTTTATAGTCCCTTAGCTGAGACAGCGAGCTCAAATCTCAATCCCTTACATCGGCTCTATCCTTCCGCAAGATCAACGGCAAGAAGCCTTGAAGGCAGCGTATCATTTCACGTGTAGCTGCATAGTGATATAGATGTTAGTCTAACGGAAGGTATGTATTGTCCAAAGGAGTGCGCAAAAAGGTATGTCTGTGATCAACTCCATTCTTTATCTCAAACTCAAATAATCTCCTGACGTACTGTACTACATGCTCCTTTATATAAAGCTACCGGTAGCGCAGTCGTTGATAATTGAGCCTGGTTAGCTAAGCCCACCAGTTGTCCACACTGCATGCTGCTGCTAGGGGTTTCCTCCAACAAGGCGGTGGGTCAACCCTGACAATAATGACGTCGCTCTTAATGAACTATGTGAGAGAAGTACTCCTGTCGTCTATCAAACCGGTCAGGAGGAACTACTGGGATGCTGGTGTGTTTCCAGGCATGGTTCCTTGACCCATGTCGAATTTGACATATAAGACCCAAGTTCATTATGCAACTTTGTTTAGAGGACGACGAACATCCGGACTATACTGGCTGCCTCACTGTACACTCAAGAAATGTCTGACGGCTCTAAGTGCAAGTGTTATGCCCTTACGAATTTGTTGTAGAGCCGTAGTAGGTACAATGAGAACATCTCAAGAGCCTTGATTGCTTTTTGTTCCATACTCCACCTCAGCATCATCTCTACCCAACTGCTTAGCATCCTTCAACCGGTTCTGGAGGTACTTGATGATAATGTGCTTACCGCCGATTTCAGATTCTGTGCCTTGATATACTTTTCAAGGATGTTGTTTCCCAACAACAAGACGTTTTTATAGGGCTGGGTGGGGTTGATATACTGGTAGACCTCATTGCAGTCTTGATCAGGGTGGAAGATGATGTGTCTAGCTGTAACGAGATAGATCTTGTCAGGACAGTGACGGTCGGATATGAAAAATCCACCAGTTCCTTCAATGAATGGGTAGCTTGTGCGCAGATAGGGAGACCAAGGGCAATGGAGCCCTGCAGGACTCTCAAGCCTGGGCAGCAGGGTTGAAGGTGAGAGCAGGCTTGTACATTTTGGCAGGGCGAATGAGCTCAGACTCGCGAATCTCGATGTGTGATAAGATGAGTAGAAAGGACCGCCTTGCAGTGGATTGCAATCTTAATTCCATCATCTGGGGGGCGAGGGAGAAGGGCACAAGGCACAGGTACACTTCAAGGCCTCTTCAGCTCAACCCAGACATTGATGCTAGATCGAGCAACCAAGCGGGGCCGGGAGGGTGTATTGATCTCAACAGGTGAAGGAGAGTACGGAGTAGAAGCGACAATTCTAGCAGCAGGCAGGCATTGAGTGGCACTAGACACTGAGAAAGAGAAATTAAGCAGTATAGGCGAAACAGAACCCACTTACCTGGGAACTTGGTGTGGAAATTACTTGGGACTTAGTGCAGAGAACTGGAATAATCTCAGGTGTTAAGTGGATACAAATTTACATCGGCCAAGGGAAAAGCGGGAATAGATAATTCTCTACTAAAATGCGGCAGTCAAATTAAAAAAATGGATCCAGTAATAAGTGAGTATGTAAAGAGAAAAAATCATCACGATGCGCGTCGAGAAGACCTAATCAAGTCTGTAAAGTACTTGCGAAAAATTTTGGGATCTGTGTTCTGCATTTTTGATGTACATTCCAGGGCCGTTTCAGGTGGCCAGTTTTGCGAAGGGAAGAAAACAGAGAGAAAAAAGTTAATCGCTTCTTGCCCTCGCGTTGTGATGATAGTCTGGAGGAGATGGCAAATTTCTTGTAAAGCCTATGATGATACTAGTCGGTCAACAGGGTTGGCCGAAGTAGAGCTCCACTTACAACTATCACTTGACCGTCTTTCAAGTTGAAGTCAGGAGAAGATGGGACCCGGAATGCGAGTGGGATAATGCGCTCGTAAATGAATCGGTCAAATCCGGGTAAGCCCTCTTGATCATTCTCCATGACCGGTCTACCCCAGGATGTGACACATTTATTAAAGAAAAGGAAAGCAGCTTTTTGGCTGGAAGGCTCTGAGCTATCACTGGCTATGCCCAGCATGCTCTCTAGCAGAGTTTCGATACTAGCGGAGTTGCCTAAAAGGAGAAATGAAAAATAAATTATTACTGTTGAAAACATAAGTCCGCCTTACACTCACGTTCCGAGGTGAAGATACCCTGCAGCTTCCCGACCATGATACTATTCAATAGCGCCAAGTATGCTTTCTTCGTCTCAATATGCGCGCGCTCATCGTCAGTTCCAGAGATAGGCTGTGACAGAAGCGACCTGAGATGTAGATTCAGGGGACCAATCAACTGATCAATGACATCAAAGAGCTCCTTCTGCCAACCAACGCCATCAGTATTCATATGTCAACAAAAAGAAAAACGTTCCTTACGTTAAGTCTGAAAATCAGTAGCCCAATGAAGTTCAAGAAATCCACCAATTCCGAAGGCTCGAAATGTGCCAATAAATTCCCCATCAACGGAGGAATGAAGCTAGCTACAGTCGGTCCAACAGTAGCTAGGATACGCGCAAACGCAAACCTAGTCTGTTCATAAATAATTCCGGTTAGCAGCCCATCAACAATGAAGGACATAGATCAAAGGTAAAACATACAGAATCTCGAATAACCTTGAACACGTTCATTGCCTCAAGACACACCAAGATTACTCTCGCAATCTCTGAAAACACTTCAAGTGGGGGCATAATGTAGTTTTCTGGAATCACACTCGGATAATCCGGGAACCCCTTCGCGAGATTTCCCAACGCCATGATGATATGATGTACCTTCACAATCGGGACCAAACTATCCAAATCCTCCATATTCGATCCCTTTTCTCTAAACAACTGCAAATTTGTCGATAAGTCGTTTAAAAGTGGTTTAACCAAGGACAACAACAAGCTAGCTTGATTTTCCGGTGATTTAAATGTGAGGGAGGTTAGGATGCCAGCGGTTTCAAAGAGGTAGAGTTGGGAGTCAAAGTTGCTGCCGCGCACGAATTCACTAAGAACGTCTGGTTCACCTTCTTCTAGTTCTGGCATCTCAATGGTTACAGGTAAGAGGTCGCGTATGTTGTTGATAATGGTAGGGCTGAGGTCTGGCGAGATTTCTGCTCGGTTTTCTTTGATGAATTTATAGAAGAGATAATATAGTCGAAAACGGTAGGATGCATCTTCGCTATGTAGGCCTCTATTCGCTACTCAACCTCGAATTTGCGAATGCGGAGTGAAGAGAAACTCACCGGGGATCTATCATAGCTTCCAAAGTAGGCAAAATGCACTCTTTTCTGACCTTGAAAAAGTCGGTATATCTTGCCACCGTTTCAAAGTACTGCAGCGCGACATGCTTATTGGGATATGACGCAATCCCAGATTGCACCAGCGCAAGTAACATCCCTCCAAGTGATGTTAAGGGGTACACCGAATAATCCAAGACTGGCTTGACTTTCGCAGCCTTATCAACAGGAGGAGCATGGCAAAAGGCAGAACGGCCCTTCCCTCCGGCTGTAACACCCAAGATGAGTACCGCAGTCAAATTACAACTCCCAAGCACGCTGACTTTTATTGATCTCTCCGAAGATGAAAACAAGGTAAACTCCCAGTTCGGCATCGTTCCACTTGAGAGGCATACCTTGCCTGTACGCTGAAATGGTCTCAAAAGCGAGTGTCTGTACGGCGTTCGTGACAAGATCTTGATCTATTACTAACGCAGAATCCAAGAACGTTCGTAGATCCTGGGGAAAGAGATCAGAAACATTGATTCTCCACAGATTGACATGATTACCTTGCGCATCTTGTCGAATTCCACAACGTCGTCGTCGTCTGAGTCATCAGGATCTGACCTCTCTTCCCATCTGAGCTTTGCCATGATGACTTGTACGAGAGAGGTCAGGAAAAAGCGTCTACTCTCACCGAGAGGTTCTTTGGTCGATTTTCGATCACGCTTGTACTAGACACAGCTCGATCACACATGTGAACCGGGACAAAAGAGGAACTCACCTTGGTGAGAACAACTTGCAGGAAAGGGAAGATTGTCGAAGCTGTATCGTCATAATCGTCTGCCATGAATCGCAGCATGACCGGTAATACCTGTTCAAGGTATAAAGTGGCTTCTGTGCGAATGTCTTCCGTCCCTGGTTCCTTTGCTGGATGAGTATAAACCAGATACAAAGAAGCAATGATGACTTTACATCAGTGAGTTTTGCCAACTCCAGCCCCAAGACGCTCAACATCCTGCCGAGAGCTTCTCGATACGATTCCTCTCCTTCATCCACGACATCACCCCTTTCAATCTGTTGTTGTCGTGTTTTAGCTTCTAGTGCATCAAGGACTTGACCCAGAGAAAGCACTTTAATGAGTTGGAGTTTGTCACTGGGCTCTTTGAGTCCTTTAGATACGATGCGGAGGATGGATAGGGAGGAAGCCAATCGGATAGGTAATGAGGCATCGGCGAGCATGCCGAACAACAAGCTCACAGTCGTAGGCGTTACAGTCAAACTGATATCAATCCAACCTGCCCAAAGCTGATGTGAGTATCAATATGCCGGAATTCAGAGGGGCACAAAAGACATACCAACATAAGATCCAAATGCCCTGATCCCCCAATCTACAATCTCGACCGCAACATCCAGTTCCTTTTTCACGTTGGCACCCTCCAATTTCCTCAACTCGACCATCCTCTCCACTGCTTCTGTCACAACTAACAGTACAGCTTCATTCACTTTTGCCGCATCGCGTTCTCTGACAGTATCTCTGACTCTCCCGTCTCGTTGATGTCTCGTAATATTCCATGATCTTGCCGCCTTGATGGTTTGGTCAGCTACTTCACCGGAAATTTCAAGTACGATGTGGAAGAAGAGGAGAGAGACATGACGATTAAAGTTGGTTGTTGGGCGGTTTGTACCGTCGGGTACAGGTGTCCGGATTAGAACGAACAAGTCGTCAAAGAAGGAGGGCCACCGGTCGATATATGTGCACAAGAAAAAGAGTGTGAGGGTATGGGAGAATTTGTTTCTCAAGACTGTTGGTGGGCGTGAGTGTGCGAATAGGATGAGATGGAGAAAGGGAAGATATACACGGTGTGTCGCTCTCCGCGGGTCCTCCAATGTACTCTGTTTGCACATAAGCCGTGAGGGATTGCTGGATAGTATTGAATTGGTCATCGTCCAAGGGGTCGAATCTGGAAAAGCGGCGTGTGAGCAAAAATAACTAACTATGTCGCCCATTCAAGACGGCTCTGGCATTGTTGGCCTACCTATTGTCCAAGAAGTCATCTAGCACTCGCAAAGCAAAGAACCTGGCCTGCGGTGTGTACTTTTTTCTTCCTGCCGAGTCGCGGTCGACGAAGATAGGGAGTGCTAGACGCCAGGTCTCGCTGGCATTTTGCTGAATTTCTGCAATAAATTGCAAGGCCTGGTGGTGCAGAGGAGACTGGGCGGGGTCGGATGCAATGGCGATGGCCTGAGCAATTTGCTGGATGGTCATTGGGGAGGAGAGAGAGAGTGCTATATCAGGCAAACAAGATGGATGATGGCTACATAAGCCTGGCACATGCTACTCTCCTTTATCTCTACCCTAATGTCAGAGTTCGACAACCTTTCAGACTCGGACTGGCTCGATGTCGCCGGCCACGTCTCAGACGACGGCGACTCAGTCAGCTCCCACGATGGACTCAGCTCTAGGTTCCTTTCACGCAGATCGTCTGTTAGCTTCGGTAGCTCCCATGGAAGCGAGGTCGAGGCCTGGGAGGGGTTCGTCGACGACAGTTGCGACGAGTGCGCCCTCGAGCCTGGCATGTGCATTGTGCGCCCTGGGCTCATCCCAGCAGACTCCATCCCCGACATCAATCAGGACCCTGCCGACGACCAAAGAGTTAAGGAGGCTCTCGACCAGAGTTTGGTCGGAACCCTGAGTGCATCTCGTACTAGTACTGCAGGCCATAACTCTATACACGACCTTCGCCTCTCTTTCCCTGACCCTCTTACCAGTTCTCGCGATCTTGAGGCCGACGCATCTTCAGCCGCCAATGATGCGGATACGACGATATTTCTTTCTGACTCAGTGCTGCCACCTTTCGAACATGAGCCGGAAGCGCTTGCTTTGACATCTCAAAGCCACCATCACGAGGCTGCGGAGAAAGATCACAACAACAGTACTACTAATATAGACTTGGATATCATTCTCTACGGATCATCCTCCCCCATCAAGTGGTCTTTCGTCCAGAGCTTGATCCAGAAAGCTGCCAATTTCTCCGGAAATGTTGTTCTCAGCGCCCTTGATCCGGATGCTGGCCCCGTGCAAACTCTGGGACTCTACTGCGAGAAGGACAGCTCCATTCTCATCACCATAACTGTCCATGACTGCACCAACGACACTGCAAACTCGACCGATACAGTATGTTACCTTTTTAAGATCTCTCCCTTTTGACCTTCACTACGTTGATAGCTGGACTTGCAAGATGATGTCATGCGCGCCTCGTTGGCGATCGTATATCTTCCTGCTGCAACTCTCCCGGTCTTATCATTTCATAATGCCTACTTACCCGTTCTTGTCCCAGTTGTGCCTACTTCGACCGATCAAGCAGGTTCTGTCTTGCGTCATGCTGCAGAGGATGATTGGGAACTTCTAGGAGTTCCGGCCGACAAAACCATCTTCTTGACTTCCGATAAGACACCCATATCAAATGCTGATGCTCTCTCTCATCTTGAGCCCCACAGAGCATTTGAAGTGATCCATCATGTTCTAGATAGTCCTGCCCGACAAATTAAGACTGCATCTGATAACGGTCATCCTGCCCGAGCGGTCACATTGTATGTGCAGCCATGTGCTTTCGTCATTTTCAAAATGACTAATTCAGTTTGTAGATTTGCACTTGTTTCCATCATGATGGGTGTCGCATTCAATACCGCATTCCACTCGCCTTCTGGGACAGTCAGGGTCTCTGGCATTTACCAAGGCAATCAACTCAATCGAACTCTCGCGGTGCCAGTTGGTACCAGTACCGCTCTTGTTCCCTCATCCTTGAAGGACTTCTCTCTTAGTGTTGTATCGCCTGGAATAACGTCTCTTTCTTTGAAGTCTCCTCCAGTAAATCAGCTTTCTACCACCTCACGTGTCAACTCCCTTTCAGTCAGCAATTACCCTTCTTCTTTAATTTATGCCCCTTCGCTCGTAGTGCCTGGTTCTTCTCCCTCGTCCATCGTAGCCTCCAATATGCCCCAAGCTTCATCGTCCAAAGACGTGCTGCTGCACACTATCCCCCCAACACTACTTTCCGAGGTTAAGCCAGAACCTTCTATTTTCTCGGCAACACGCATCGGAAAGAAGCATGTTCTACCTGACTTCACCAAACCCGACGCTCTTGGCCTGCGTCTCGGCAACGGACTTTCTGAGGCGCTGGACATTGGCGCCAAGATTTTTCAGAATGCAGTGGGGCTGGACAACAGTGTCAAGAACGTAGTCGAGGCCATGGACGATTTCATGAACTCTATCCAAGCTCAGACTCAGAGCGTCGTTAGCCAAAGTAAAGGAAAAGCACGTGCGGTAGGAGAGGAGGTTGTCCTACGGAATGATAGAGCTCGTGGACGTGCCAAGGATTTGAGGAAGAAGGGCGAGAAGTTGTTGAACTCAGCTAGTGTTCAGTTCTTTGAAAGGACGGAAGTTGCGAAGCAGAGGGCCAAATTTCTGAAGGACACATTCAAGAAAACTGAGGCCTGGAAGTCGTATGAGAGGGCTCATGCGGAAATTACAGCCAAGTTGAAAGCTACCGAACAATGTGCGAAGGATAAGCCTGGTTGGTGGAAGAAGGATAGTGGGAGTGCATGTATGCCTCGTGAAGAAGGTTACTGGCACGACGTTCCACTTCCTGTTTATTGAGAAGCGGGTTCTACCTGGACCTGATAAGCAAAGACTTGTCATTTTTGCTCGTCATTGACTTTTTCATTGGTGATCTAGTAACACTCTCCTTGTGAAATATTTCTGTCAAACAAATCCTGTGTTGTATTATCCCTCCCTTGTCTTTCGGAAAGTCAATGAAATAGTGATAGTGATATACAGATGCAGTGGCTTCGATTGTGTAGTATCTAAGCCGGGAAATGTAAGGTGTTCCACTTCTCTTCCAAGTTTCTTTACTTTTCCTCAGGGCAGGAACATGTCTTGCACTGCAAGAACACTGACTTCTTTGGTACTTTATTCATCATCAACTTTCCTGTTGGTGCCTCTGTCTGATTCTTCATCCTTTGATACAAACCACAACCTTCTACATATCTTCCCATGTCTTTTGTTATTCCTGGCCACAAGTAGTTTCTCATCACCAACTCTGTTGTCTTCCATCTGCCTTCATGCCCAGCTACTGGCATATCATGGTGTAACCAGATCACTTCCAGCTGCAGCTCCTTATTTTTTGGCATAAATCATTTTCTTTTCTTCAACACTAATTCTCCCTCTATCTCCCATTCATTCCTCTTCAATATCTTAACTCCTACATTCTTCATTTCTTCAACAAATTTCATCACTTCCTCATCTTTTCCTCTTGCTCTTTTTATTTTTTCCACCAATTTTGTTTCTGGTCCTTCCACCACTACTTCCATCATTCCTCTTACCCATTCCTCTTTTATCCATTTCTGATTTTTGTTACCATTTTCAACTTCCACCTTCAAATCTAGTCTTCTACTCAATCCATCTGCTTTGCCCATTCTTACTCCCAGCATATGTTTCAAAGTAGAATCAAATCCAGACAAATACAATGCCCATCTTGTTTCTGATTCAGTTTCTGTGTCTTCATAAAATATTTCATATTTTTATGATCCATTTAGACCTCAAACTTGAATTTAGTGCCCTCTAACAAATGCCTCCATGCCTCCAACCCTCTTATCACAGCCATCATTTCTTTATCATGAATTTCATAATTATGTTCTGTTTCATTTAACAACTTCAAAAGGTAAGCCATTGGTCTTCATCTTCCATCTGCACACTCCATTGATAACATTCCTCCTATCAATCACATAATCTGATATATTTACCTCCATTCTCATTCTCTTATTCAAATCTAGTGCCATTAAAATTGGTTCTATGGTAAACCTTTTCTTTAGTGTTTTAAAATGACTTCTCTTGCCTTATCTCCTACTCCCACTTCTGTTCCTTCCTCATCAACTCATGTAATAACTTTGCTATTTTAGCAAAATCTTTCATAAATTACCTATAATAGTCAGCTAGTCCCAAAAACATCAGTACATCTTTAACTAATTTAGAAACAGGCCAATCCAATATTGCTTTCATCTTTTTCTTCTCCATATTCTATCTGGTCCTATCATAACTCTCAAAAATTCCATTTTCTAATCTTCTACCTACACTTCTCTAGTTTCACATATAAATCATTTTCTTCCATCTTTTTTGGTATCTTTTCTACAAACTCATTATGTCTTTCCTCACTTTCTGCTCCTACTATAATATTATCAATAAAGCTTATTACCTTCCCAGTATTAATCAAGTTTCTCAGTATTTCATTTATCATAGTCTGGAATGTGGCCAGTGAATTTGTCAACCTAAAAAACATGACTGTAGGCTCAAACAACACTTCTGATATTGTGAAGGCCACTTTCCACTTATCTTCTTCTTTTACTCTCATGTTGTTGTATCCCTAAGGTTTTCAGACATCTTAATAAGGGGATAGTAAAAAAAACCACCTATTACTACTTATTTTAGACATTATTGAGAATATTGGGACCAAGAATATACTAATAATCTTGTACTATTCTTTTCTTCTCTGCTTTGGTATTCTATCCTGATAATAAGATGTTTCTGGACTTCTTGGACATTCATATAACTCATCCCTCCACTAAGTTATCTTATTGCCTTCTCAAACTTTATGTAATAGAAAAACAAGTGAAACTCATGTTGTATTATCTTGTCATAAACTGACTTCTGAAACATCCAAGACATCTGTTTTCTGACTTCTGAATAAGAATCTAACATACTATCATATATCAAGTCTACCTATTTGGAAGATATGTCCCTACAGTGATACTATCATTTCAATATCTATAAAACAAGCCTGTCTTACCTTCTTGCAACCCATTCTCACAGCAGTGATGCAAAAATCTGGATATTCAGTCTTCCATGATGGGGATACTCCTATTGAACTCAGTTTTCTATAGCAGAGTTCTCCTATCTTACTCTTATTAGTGTTTCATCACTGAAACCTCTGCTCAGGGCAATACATTAAAACCCTGAGCATCTCCTATATTTCCAACTTGTATATAAAACTAGTAGTTACACTGTAATTTGCTAGTTTGATAATTGATGAAGATAACTCTTATTGAACTTGATCTCTAGTGTTCAACAGTAACATACCAAATCAGTACTATTTCAGACTTCATTCATTCCTCTGAAGTTGTGATCATGTGGCAGACAGATGGTACAGAACATAAGCTAAAACCAAGGTCATTCTATAAGTTCACATTACTAAGCTCTTTTTACAGAGTTTACATACTCTGCACATTTCTAAGCCAACCCCATAGACTTTTGCCTCCTAGTATGAACTATACCTAATACATACCTAAGTGTACTTTCACATCTGCAATTATTTGTACATAGATTAGTCTCTCATATTTTATCTTCTAGTAACTCATTATCTAGACTCCTAGTTGTTTTATATTCTAAAAACTATCTATATAACATCTTCTTAGTTATCTCCTACACTACTACTACCTTAGCCACAGTTACAACCATAGATTCAGTATATAAGACCTAGTAGATATTCTGTAGTCTCTAGTCTGGAAATCAATTAAGACTCTGATCAAGAATTCCTCAATACTCTTCTGACTAAGCTTTGCCTAAACTCCAACTAAGAATTCTCTTCTCACTAAAATCTAAACCTCAGAAATTATGACCATATAACAAGTAGTAGGCACAATACATAAGTTGAGACCAAAGTCATTATCTGAAGTTATATTGTTTATCTATAGATAATTTTTCAAGCTTGATCCATAACCTGAGTACTTATCCAAGCTTATAGATTTTCATATTTATTTTCTGGATAAGTTTCAATACTTGATCTAACTCTTTCTTGCTGTGACTGATCACAGATATCTGCTTAAAGCAAGTTCCACTCTATTTTCCATCCACTATTTTGACTAAATATGTCCAATAACCAGTATTTTGTTAGATAGCAGAGATATTTCTAGAGTGTTCTGTTTTGGGTGATATGCTGATGATATTTTGAGTTTGATACTTGTTTTTTTGTGTAGCTCCTTCCAGAATTAGCTAATGAAAAGTTTATCTTGGTCAGATATAATTTATAAAGGAAGACTATTTTTGCAATACCAGTTGTCAAAGAAGAGATGTGCTATTTCTGGGGCAGTATTAGTAGTATTATAAGTGAGGTCCAACAAAATCTATATTGATGCTATCAAACTAATTGTCTGGAATAGAAAGAGGATGTAGGAGTCCTGTTGTTTTGGATGTTGTACTTTTATTTCACATATAATTTATACAGGAAGAAATGTATGAATTGTTGAGATCTTGATGTATTTGAGGCCAGAAGTAGCTTTCTCATAATATTTCATAATATTTGTTAAAGCTGAAGTATTCTAGAGCATCATAGGCCAAGTGGAACAGTGTTTGCTATAAAGTATATTATCTTAAAATGACTAAACAGTCTTTTATAAATAATAATTTTGTCTCTAGGTCCTCTTGTACTTCTTCATGTGACTTCAGATTCATTCTTAATTTTGCACACCACTTATCTGCTTGATATCCTTCTAGTATCTTCTTTACTATTGATTCCTCTATCTCTAGTCTTATTGTTGTTGCTACTGTTTTAGGAGTATGTTCTATTGTTTCCAGAACCTTTTTTTCTATAGGAAGTGTATTATATAGGTATCAAGATAGGGAATCTGCCACCATGTTATCTATTCCCTTAATATATTTGATATCAAAGTTATATTGTGATATATAATCTGGTCAATAGATTTAGTAGCAGGATAATTCTTTCTGGTTTTGGAAGTATTCAAGGGTATATGTCAGAGTTGAAGACGATGGACTCTATTTATTTTCAATTTCTTTCTTATTTTATTCTTCTTTGTTTTTTATTGTAGACTTAGAGTTAGGGATTAGTATAATAACATATGTTACTATAACAAATTGTCACATAACATAACCCAGTGTTATATCAGTCACAGTCACATGATGCTGACATGACCACATGTCACAATAAAAGATAGTAGAAAGTTCTAGAAGAATAATATTATACAGCTTGTTATACACATGGTTATTTAAGGTAGGCTAACACAATAGAGTATAGACCATTAGTTTTAGGTATATATTTTAACTAACTCTAAGATCTTGAGTTTGTAATAGTATGGTAATCAGTATAAACTGCAAATTTTGCTTCTAGGAAATAAAAGTGCTATTTTTTTAGAGCTCAAATAATTGCAAGTATTTCCTGCTTATGTACTAGATAGTTGCACTTTGCTGTCTTATACTTTGAGGAGTCAAAGACCACTGGATATGCTTTTTCCCAAGTTTTTCCAACACTTAGAATAGCACCAGTTCCTATTAAGCTTACATTGGTAGTCATATAAATATTCTCTCCTGAGTTGTGATCAATAGATGTTAGGTACTTGGTACTAGTTATAATGTGCTTAATAGTTTCAAATACCTTCTGATATTTGGATGTTCATTCCAGGAACTTCTGGTTGAGATTTTTCTTAGTTAGTATATTTAGCACAGAGATATGTTTGGTAAGATAGAATATAAATATTGCTAGATATTATACAAGGCCAAGAAATCTCCATACATTTAATAACAATCTTGGTATTGACTAGTCTAGGATTTTTTTGATCTTGGTAGAATCTTCTTAGATATCCTTGAATAAAATAATATGTCCTAGGAAGCATATTTCTGTAGCAAAAAGATTTGTTTTTTTTAGGAAAACAGTAGAGCTATGCTTTCCAAAGTGCTTATAGTACCTAGTACTGTTGAATATTAGCTATGTGTTTCCTGATGGAGTTTGACCAGACAATGATGTTGTCCATATATACATGGCAGGTTTTTCCAATCAGAGGTAATAATACCAGTGTCATGTATCATTGGTATGTGGCAGAAGCATTAGTACCTCCTATAGACATAACAACCTATTCATACATGCTAAATAGGGAGTTAACTACTGTTAGAGGAATATCTTCTAGATAGACTAGTGTTTGAAAGAAGGAGTTTGTCATGTTGATCTTGCCAAAGATCTTGCTATGTCCAATGTCTACAAGGATTGTTTTAATACAAGATAGAGATGTCCAGTTTCTTATTGTATTGTTGTTGAGCTTTCTGTAGTCATTTACTCAATGTGGTAATGCTATAGGATTAGATTTGGGTACAAGAAATACACTAGAAGAGTAGAAGCTTGAAGATGGACAGATTTAGCCAGTTGAAAGATGTTGGTCAATTAATATTCTCTAAGCTTCTTATAATCTCTGGGGGCAGGAGTATATTTATGCTGTAAAACCAATAGATAGGTCCTTGAGCTTTATTTGATGATATATATTTGTAGATAGTTGACTAACATGAGAAATCTTCCTAAAGCAGTCCACAAACTCTTGACAATACTTTTTGTTTAGAGCTTATAGTTCAATATCTTTTAGTTTATCTGGTTTGGCCAGATGTTCATCAGCTGCTATGTGTTCTTTGGTGGATGTTGTCACTGGGCAAAGTAGTTCTAACAATTTGTGTTACAACTTAAAGATCTTAGGGTTGGTTGATAAGAAGAATCTTATATTG
>Ga0157357_1000097_pt1 | contig 32551 bp, 44 predicted proteins | sample AttcapACBM1_FD_111485 | JGI IMG/M metagenome (GOLD analysis project Ga0157357, IMG submission 111485) | Fungus gardens microbial communities from leaf cutter ant in Botucatu, State of Sao Paulo, Brazil - Atta capiguara ACBM1 | ecosystem: Host-associated > Fungi > Mycelium > Unclassified ... | reverse complement strand
TGACCTGAATAATGGAGAACAACTAAGAGAAGTAATAGTTAAGATTGGGTTGGAAAGGGTGGATACACAGGAAGGAGTAACAGTAGAGGTATTATTAGATAGTGGAGCAACAGGACTGGTAATGAGTTTAGAATTTGCGAGAAAACAGGGATTCAAGTTAAAGAAAATTGAAAGGCCTATATATGTAAGAAATATGGATGGTTTTTTTAACAAGAAGAAACCAATTGAACATATAGTAGAGATAAATATCTACTACCAAAGGCATAGAGAAAGGATGGAAATAGATGTAATCAGAGGACAAAAGTGGAGTGTAATTTTGGGAATGCTGTGGCTTGCTCACCACAGTCCTGAAATTGATTGGAAAATAGGAGAATTAAAGATGACAAGGTGTCCAGAAGAGTATGGGAAGCAGTGGAGACCAAAGCAAGGAAAGTTGGGATGGCAGAAGCAGAAAGAGAAGGAAAAGAAAGAAGAGAAGGGACAAAAGAAAGAGGAAGAAAAGAAGAGGAAAAAACCTAAGAAAAAAAATGATAGAGATAAAAAAGATAGCAGAAGAGTAGGAGATTTGGGATGAAGAAGAAGAAGTGGCAAAGTCTAAAGAGGGAGCAAAGAAGTTGGTGCCAAAGCACTTTTATAAGTGAATCCATGTATTTGAAAAGAAACAGTCAGAAAGAATGCCCACCAGAAAGCTATGAGACTATGCAATAGAGACAAAAGAGGGGTTTATACCAAGAAAAGGAAAGGTGTACCCATTGTCAAGAGAGGAGAGGGAAGAGGTGTGTGAGTTCATCAATGAACAATTGAGAAAGGGGTATATCAGACCTTTGAAGTTGCCTCAAATGGCACTGGTGTTTTTTGTAGGAAAAAAAGACAGTAAGAAGCATATGATACAGGACTATCAGTATTTAAATGAATGAAAAATTAAAAATAATTATCCTTTACCCTTAATTTCTGATATCATAGAAAACATAGGTACAAAGAAAGTATTTACTAAGTTAGATTTATGGTAGGGGTATAATAATGTACAGATAAAGAAAGGAGATGAGTGGAAGGCAGCATTCACAACACTAGAAGGGTCATTCAAACTGACTGTAATGTTTTTTGGTTTAACCAACTTACTAGCAACATTCCAGATCATAATGAATGAGATCCTCTGGGACTTAATCAACACTAGGAAAGTGGCAAGTTTTATTGATGATGTAATAGTGAGAACAGAGGAGGAGGCAGGATATGATGAGATAGTGAAAGAAGTAGTAAAGAGATTAGTGGAGAATGACTTATATGTAAAACCGGAAAAATACAAGTAAAAAGTAAGGGAGATAGGGTTCTTAGAAGTGGTAATTGGGCCAGAGGGGATTAAGATGGAAGAAGAGAAGGTAAAAGGTATACTGGATTGGCCAACTCCAAAAGAGATTAAGAATATACAAAAGTTCTTGGGATTGGCAAACTACTATCACTGATTCATTAAGAATTTTGTATCTATAGCTAGACTATTATACAATATGGTGAAAAAAGATCAGAAGTGGAAATGGACAGAAAGGCAGGAGAGAGTGTTCACAGAACTGAAGGAGAGGTTTATAAAAGAACTAGTGTTAGCAGCACCAGACTTAGATAAAAAAATAAGAATGGAAGTGGATGCATCAGATTATGCTACAGAGGGAGTGTTGTCAATGAAGTGTAAAAATGGAAAGTGAAGGCCAGTAGCATTTCTTTTAAAATCTCTAAATGAGATGAAGAGAAATTATGAGATTCGTGATAAAGAAATGTTGGTGATTATAAGGGGACTAGAAAACTGGAAACATTTGTTAGAAAGCGCAAAGTTCAAGTTCAAGATTTGGACAGACTATAAGAACTTAGAATACTTCATGAAAGCATAGAAGTTGAACCAAAGACAAGCTCATTGGGTGTTATATCTGTCTAGATTTGATTTCACTTTGAAACATGTACCAGGCACAAAAATAGGAAAAGCAGATAGACTTAGCAGAAGACCAGACTGAAAAGTAGGAGTAGAAAATGACAATAATAATCAGACCTTAATAAAAGAACAATGGATTTGTAGTTTAGCAGAAGTAGTAATAAAAAGACCAGAAGTAGACATAGTAGAAAAAATAAAAAAAGCAAGGAGCAAGGACAAAGAAGTAGTTAGAGTAGTGGAGGAGATGAAGAAGGCAGGGGTGAAAGTACTATGAGGAGATGAGTGGCAGATTGAGGGGGATTTAGTATTGAAGGAAGGAAAGATATATATACCAAAGAATATAGAGCTGAGGACAGAGATAATCCAGCTACATTATAATGTACTAGTAGCAAAACATGGAGGCAGATGGAAGACAATAGAGCTGGTGATGAGGAATTACTGGTGGCCTAAAGTAACGAAAGATGTGGGGAAGTATGTAAATGGTTGTGATATATGTCAAAGGATAAAGAATAGAACAGAGGCACCAGCAGGAAAGTTGAAGTTGAGTGAGATACCAGAGAAACCATAGACACATCTAATAGTAGACTTTATTATGAAGTTACCATTGGTAGCTGAAAAGGATACAATTCTAGTGGTCTGTGATAGGTTGTTCAAAATGGCATACTTTGTGGCAACAACAGAAGGAACATCAGTGGAGGGATTAGCAAGGTTGTTTAGGGACAATGTGTGGAAGCTGCATGGGTTACCAGAAAGTGTGGTGTCAGATAGGGGACCACAGTTTGCAGTGGAAATGACCAAGAAGCTGAATAAAATGTTGGGAATTGAAATCAAATTGTTGACATCCTTCCATCTACAAACAGATGGACAAACTGAATGAATGAACCAGGAATTAGAACAATATCTTAGGTTTTTTGTAGATCACAGACAGAAGGATTGGCCAGAATAGCTAGTGTTGGCAGAATTTGCAGTCAACAACAAAGTACATTTGGCAATGAAAGTATCTCTGTTTATGGCAAATTATGGGAGAGAATTAAGAATGGGGGTGGATATCAGGAAAAAAGGGAAGGTGGAGAAGGCAACAGAGTTTGTGGAAAGGATGAAAAAGGTACAAGAGGAGGCAAGAGCAGTATTAAGAAAGACTTGGGAAGAAATAAAGTGGCAGGCAGATAGGGGAAGGAAGAAAGGGAAAGAATGAAAGATAGGAGATAAGGTGATATTAAGTATGAAAGATCTGGTATTCAAGGAACAGCTAGCAAAGAAATTAGTAGACAGATATGTTGGTCCATATACCATTGATGAAGTAATATCTACTAATGTAGTCAAATTATGGCTGCCAATGTCAATGAGAATTCACCCAGTAGTAAATGTTAGTTGAGTAGTATAACACAGAGAACAAGTGGAGGGACAGAAAGTAGAAAAAGTAAAACCAGTGGAAGTAGAAGAAGTAGAGGAATGGGAAGTGGAAAAAATATTGAATAAATGAAAAATAAGAGGAGTAGTGAAGTATTTGGTGCGATAGAAGGGGTTCACAATGGAACATGATACATGGGAAAAGGAGGAGAACTTAGAAAATGCAAGGAAGATTGTGGAGGAATTCAAAGGAAGAATGAATGTGGAAGTAAGAAGACAAGAAAAGTTGGATATAGTAGAAGAAAGAGACTTCAGGAGGGAGGAATTACTAGGAAAATATATAGCAAAAATGTTGTATGGGTGGAATGATGGAAAATTCGAGAAAGAATACTTGAAGAAGCTGGAAAGGAACTGGCAAAAATGGAAGTTAGTTTTTCTGGAGGAGAAACCTTGAAGGAGGGGTAATGTCAGAGTTTAAGACAGTAGACTCTAAATATTTTATTTCTGTTTCTCTTTTTTTTTCATTTTCATTTCTTTTATATTTAAAGGACTTAGGATTAGGGTTAGGGTTAATGTGACATCATTATCACACTGTCACATGAAAAAACATAGAAGATTCTGGAAGGATGATATTATACAGCATGTTTTACATATGTTGACTTTAAGACAAACACATAGCTATTTAGAGTAGGCTAGAAGTAGTTAGCACAGACCATGGAGTTTTAGTATATAAAGATAGACAATCCTGTACAGAGTTCTCTATCAAGTTTTCTTGTGTTAACCCTAATACAAGGTTTTATTCATTGATCAACCTTAAGATCTCCAAGTCATAACACAAAGTCAATGATTACAAGGCTGTCCATCTATAAAAACTTGATGATATATTCAAAGACTCCCTATGCAATTCTAAGACTGTCATTATTATATTCAATGCTAGCATAAAAAATAACATTGCTATGTCTATAGCTCATGTTTGTTCAGGTCAAAACATTGTTACTAAGACCATTTATCATGCTGTTAATGTTACTTCAGCTAAGACTGAACTATTTGTAATCAGATGCAGAATCAATCAAGTGATTCAAGTTACTGACATTTTATGCATCATAGTTGTTACTAATGCTATTCATTCAGTGAGATGCATATTCAACTCATTGTCTCATCATTATCAAATCCAGTTTATTACTATAGCTCAAGATCTCAGATCCTTTTTTGAGAAGAGTATCCACAACTTCATCAAATTCTGGGATTGTCCTAGCAATGCTAAATGAATTCATCATTTGATTGTCAATAAAGGAACAAAGAAGTTTAATATTATGACTTAAGACATAAGTGTTATAGTCAAAAGTAAAACCTTGGATTGGGTTAATCACAAAAGAACTCAATAGAGTTCCTAGTACAAAGTTGTCTACCTTATATACTCTATTAGGTGGTCTATGCTACTACTGCATCTAGCCTACCCTAAAGGCCATGTGTAAACCCTAAGGTCAACATGTATTAAGCACATTGTATAATATCATTATTCTAGAATATTCTATCATATTCCATTGTGACCACATGATCATGTGACAATTACTGTGACATGTGACTTTGCATGACACATTGTGTGACTGGTTTGTGACTGTTGTGACTGTGACATCATGCTCAACCCTAACCCTAAATAAAATAGAAACAAAAATGAAATGAAAAAGGAAAAAGGAAAATAAAATATAGTTTGCAACTCTGACATTTAACCTCAGTCCAATCTTTCTATGCAAATCATCATAGGACTTCAGCATGAAAAACAAATGTGACTCAATCATTCAAAATTAGCAAATAACTTTCCAAGCATTTGACTTTAAGAGGAAGCATTTCCTTGAATTACTTGATGACGACTACCTTCCTATCAAGCCTGTCTACACAAAGAACAGCATATAGCTTAAATTTACTGAACACACAAATTCCCTATGTGTGAGAGTGACAAGAGCAATCATGAATCATGCTCCTACAGAAGAATATCACCTAAGATTCTTCCCTAAGGAGCATTTTAGTTGTTCTTGCAGTTATTATCTAATTGAATCAAGACATCATATCCTTCATGAGTGTAGGAGGTATAATAAATATTGGAATCCCAATAGAGAGTATTTCAACCACTTCATTGCATTCCTAGAGTTTAACCCTGGGGCCTTTTCTTTTCACAAAGGAATCACTTGATAGTGTTTTCTTCCTTTTAGCTCTTTGTTGTTTAGTTTTGACTTTCTCCTTTTTCTCCTTTTATTTATTTATTTCCTTTTCTTTTCCTCTTTTTTCTTTGTCTTCTCTATGTAAGTAGTTACAGTGTAGCTACCATGGTCTGCCAATGCACTCCATATAATAAATCATTGATTTTAAAATAAAAAATAAAAAAACTAACAATAATTTTAATATTTCTTGTTCTTTAGACTTAATAGATAAAATATCATTAATGTTATTAATATAATAACTTTTTTCATTGTCCTAAAGTATTATATATACCATTACTATAGAGAATTAAGCAATGATATGTTTATCATCAATTAAATTAATAACATTATTGTCCCAGAAAATGCCAGTGCTGAATGGTTATACAAGGGAAGAAGTTATATAAGCAGCCTTCTGTGTTCTTCTAACGATTTTCAACCACTTGACAATGATTTTCCGCCATACCCACTACTCTGGGTGGTGGCGTTACCAGCAGGACTCAATTATCTATGCATTACGAGGCCCTCGAGCAAGGTGGATAAGGATTTCACCGCACCTGTGTGGTTCACATCACCAGGGGTTTAGAATAAGGAGACCTTGGGCATACCCCATGGCAGCACTCCTGGTGGGTGGCGCGGGCTACCTTGCCTATCAGAACCATCAGCCATTTCGTTATACTTGCCTAGCCGCTGTTAGATGCTGGAGAGTGGCTGGTGCGTTTCTTGTTTCTTGCCCTTGTGATCTTATTCACGTTTCGAAACGCTTAGGAGCTGCAATTCTTGGTGTAATTGACTATAAACTCACTTTTTCTTGGGACTATGAGAACAAGAATCAATACATAGAGGCTGTATCACTCTGTCATAGGCGGAGTGCGAAGCGAGTGTTAAAAGCACTTCTAGCTAACGGAGGCATGCTCGATTTTGCTCCCCTCTCCCGATTCGTACCAATCTGTCGCTCACAGGGATTTTCATTAAACTTGGGCAGCATATGTCTTCACTTATTGTGCTTCCAAGGGAGTGGACTAGTACAATGAGACCTTTACAGGATCAGTGCGAGCCAACGGCGTATGAGGATATCCAGAGACTTTTCCAAGATGACATAGGTGTAAGCATCGAAGACTTGTTCGACGAGTTTGATCCAAGTCCCATCGGTGTCGCAAGCCTGGCGCAGGTACACATTGGTAAGCACAGGTTGAGCAGGAAATATGTCGCTGTGAAGGTGAGAAGGGTGCTATGTTGTTGCCTTGGTCCAAGTTTTAATGGCTAGAATTGTAGCTACAACATCCACATCTTGCGGAGTTCTGTGATATCGACATGAAAATGGTTGAGGTTACGTTGGGTGCGTTCTAGTTATTCTGATACCAATCAAGACTGATGTACATAGGTTGGATTAAGTATTGGTTCCCGGAGTTTGAGTTCACTTGGTTAGCCGTACGGTTTTCACTCTGCTTCCAGGAAAGGCCTCACTGTCTATGCAGGATGAGATGAGACAGCATCTTCCTAATGAAATGAATTTTATTCATGAGGCCTCTAATGCAGCTAGAACCACACGGGATTTTGAAGGGATGCGAACGTCGTTGTACATACCAGAAGTCATCGCATCTACTAAACGAGTCCTTATCATGGAATTCATCCAAGGCGGACGTGTCGATGACCTGCGGTACCTTGCCGAGAACAACATTGACCGTAACCAGGTGGCCCTCGAGTTATCTCGTATTTTCAGCCAGATGGTATTTGTTAACGGATGGTTTCACGCTGTAAGTGACCAATCATCCTGTGACACTTGACAGGCTCTTTGATTGTTGAATAGGATCCCCATCCTGGTAATCTCTTGATACGGCCGGCTCCTCCTCAATCATTGTCCCCATACCGTTTTGAAATCGTTTTACTGGACCATGGTCTATATTTTGACCTGGATGACCAGTTGAGAGTAAATTATGGAAGGCTCTGGCTGTCCTTGGTTGACGATTCTTCCCCCTCCTTGCAAGCCGACCGTCGAAAATACGCAGAATTAGTGGGGAATATAGGACCTGATCTTGTGAGTTGCATATCTTGATTATGATGACGATGTGATCTGACGCTCTGATCCCCAGTATCCTGTGTTTGAAGTTGCTATTACTGGCAGGGCAGCTATGGAAGGTTCATGGGATGGTGTAGGAGATGCAAGGTTTAAGAGGGCCTCTGGCCTGATTGATATGACACCTCAGTCCAAAGAGGAGTTGGATGCCATCAGAACCTACGTTCTCGCCAGAGACAGGATCATTCTGTCTGTTCTTGACGTTTTGCGTCGAGTGCCGCGTAGGGTACTGATGGTCCTCAAGTTGAACGATCTTACAAGGTACGTATTTGTCTATTAACACTTATTCGTTTATATTTATACAGTCTCTACAGGAATCTTGACAACGCACTAGCTACCACCCACTCTAATGTAAGTCTGTGCAATGATGTTGTGTTTGAGGACATTTCTTAGTCATGACCTCTAGATACGTATATTCCTAATCACAGCGAAGTACTGTGCTCATGCAATCTGGGAAGATGAACGCAAACATATCATTGATAGCATTCGAATTAGAGGACTCTTATCTATCTCCCCTTTACGCGATTATTTTAAGGCTTGGTGGTACGTTCCTTTCTTTTTTGCTATCTATCTACTGAATGGAAATATAGGAGATACGAATCCGTCTATCTCAAATTCCTTCTTCTCGAAATACTTCTTGACCTTCAAGCTTTCGATGTCAAAGCCAAGGCCAAGGCTTGGTTTAGAGGACTGCAGGTTCGGGGTTTAACTGGAGCGCATGATGCTGCGGCGGGCCTATTGGTCACATAACGACAAATTGATCCGACCCGCAGAACCTCATTGGTGAACCAGAAATTTGGACTTTACAGTCACAGCACAATGCGGAGGATAGAATACCAGAGGTTTCAAGATGCATTTAAGTGAGACTTATTTCGTATTTGTGAGTAGACGGGAAAATAACATGTCAATGGCGTCGGCATTCGCTTTGAGAGCCTGCCACTGAACTTGGTTGAGTATGCAACGGCAGACTAATGTGAATGTACAGACCTGCTCAAGGTTCAGAGAGATTCCTTTTTTTCCTGGTTTCTCTTCAGAACCAGCTCCATAAAATTCTCGGATGTCAAGCAAAGGTATATCTTTGAAGCAACGGACAGTTACACGCTTTTTCTTCCCGAGATCAATATATTTGTCGCCTTCGCTGTTCTGCTGAACAGCCTCGGAGCTTGATGTCTGCATGAAAGATCTCAGGAATGGACTTGAGTATACAACGTAGGGTAGCTTGCATTCCATTCATGTTTTTGAGGAGATTTTGTTGCAGCGAGTGGATCCAATTTGTACTTTTTCTGCTCATGAAGAGATCGTAAACATACTGTCTATGCCTGGTAGTGGTCAGCCTACGGTTGCAGTCTTTTTTGCGAGAAATTTCGGTTTCTGTGGTTTGCTTGCATCGAAGAATTGAGTTTCATCTTCACTTTCATCTTCACTTTGAGAGCGCTTCACCATCTTGAGGGATGAGTTGTGGTGTGTCGTGTGACTAACGCGTGACGTCTGGATATCGGTTGCGTCAGCAATTCGACTTTCCCTGGAAAACAATATCTTTGTTCTCCTTCCACCGTCATCCTCATCTCTTCCATATACCGGAGGACTTCTTGAACTGTTCTCAAGATCCTCTAGTGGTTTCGGAAAATGAAAATCCCAATCAAATCAAAGAAAGCTGGGACTCCGGTATGTATCTGATCTTCACAGTAGCTTGCTATGTCAGATCCACTGATTTTTTCATCGCGGTGCAGTCTCCAGCTGTCCTGGAACTTATGAACAAAATATTAAATGCAACGAAAGACTACTTGTTTTCTGTCCTCAGGTCAGTTGAGTCGTGGAAGTGGCCACGCTCCGACCTCAACGCATGGAGCAATGTTCTGAACAAATTTGATTCCATCCTTGAGGACATCATCATTCAGTACGAGTTGGAAAGAGTGCAAACGATCAGTTTTCCAGCCGAAACAAAGTTGCTGGTATCCGAAATCCTGCGGTTCCAGCGTCTTCTACTCGAAAATTCCACCAATCGCAAGACCTTCAGTTCTTATGATGTGCTGTCCACTACTATCATCATCTCATCAATTGTTCTAATATCAAGTTTATAGCGACTCAACAGTCTACTTTTGTGTTCAGATCTTGACATCGTCTTATTGTCTCTGAACGTTCTCCTTCGACCCGCTCAGCAATACTCCTCTCAATCTTCTGTGAATCATGTGCTTAACCTTGCAACACCACGTTTGATGGTACTTGCGAAAAAGTGGCCACATCTTCGCGAGTTTGGTGTCAAATTGGTTGATCTTGTGAGTAACAATCGCAAGACGGAAGTTGAGAACCTGCCGTCCGATGCACGGGATGTATCCTTCAGTTTCTATAAGATGGATGCGGGAACTGGGATAGAACAGGTGAAAGAGAAAGAGGAGAATAATGAGCTGTTGATCACGGCTCTGAAGCCCCAAAACCTTCCAAATGGTCCTATCAATGTATTCGTCTCGGAAACCACCATACAGACTCAATCGCCAATGAAGATACTCACAGACTCAATCTGCACATATGGAGTTCCCGAAGAAGAAAAGTTCGAATTGTTGAATCGAATCCGCATCAGCTATGCCCTCCACAAAGGCAATGGGATTGAACGGGAGAAGCTTGTCATTGCAAGGCTGATATCCATCGCAATCTATGCACATACCCACTCGGAATCACAAACCACCTCCTCTTTCTTCCTTTATGAACCGGATCTCATATCTAGTGTGGCAGAACTTTTACATGTCGAGTATGATGTTTCTATTCCCGTTCAAACCGCTGCAATCGCTGTTCTGGATGCGTTCATTCGATATCGAAATAGGTGTCAAGAAGTCTTGACTGCCGTGAACGCTGGTGTAAACCATGGCATCTTGATGGCCTTGTTCCGTAGGACTGTCAGTGATGTCGCAAGTCCATCCTCCAATCTCCCACAATCTTTCGTCGAGGCCCTTCTACAGTTCGTGAATTTGATTGCGGCGCATACCTCGGGAGTCAATATGATTGTTGGCGCTGGTTTGATTCCTCTTCTCGTCCAATTAATCGAGAACAGACTCGCAAATCGCCTCGGAATTATATCGAAAACTATGCAGCTCATTGACAGCGTGCATTATTCTCTACAGAATGGATTTACGCTGTTCTGTGCTGCTCAGGGTGTCAATGTTCTCGTCGAACGTATTGAGGCAAGTTTTCACCAGGTACTAGATTTTGCATAGTCCCTAATATGAATTTCAGTATGAGGTTAATTATGATTTACGAGAATATGGCGAGTTGCCTAAGCTTGAGGATATTAGTTCCACCGGTAATGCATCCCGGCTGACATTTCAGGGAAATTTCCTGATCATTATACACAGGTGACCTTGCTATCTCTCGATTTTCGGTTCTCAAGTCACTTTTGCGAACTATACATCGCATGATGCAGTCGTCTGGAACATCTGAAGGGCTCCGCGGGCTAATTGATACGTCGTTAGTGAAGTCTGTGAAGAGGATCATTGACAATCGAGGTCTTTTCGGTCCCAGCGTTTTACCAATAGGTATGCCATTTACTCTGGTAGTTCTGATCAAGACTAAATCTTGCCTTAGCTATCAATGTGATGGCTACCTTCGTACATAATGAGCCTACATCTCTCGGCATCATACAAGAGGCTGGCCTTCCAGAAGCATTTTACAAGGCCATTGAAGCTGGGATTGAGCCTTCCATTGAGGCATGCTCTTTACCCTGCTTAGTGCTCATTTCTCAGTCTATTCTTTCAGGTCATTCAAGCAATTCCGAATGCTCTTGGTGCTTTGTGTTTGAATCAGACTGGGCAGGCTCAGCTAGGCAATCGACCTAGTATCATCCCTGCCATCTTCACTATCTTCACTTCTCAGCGTCACTTAAAGGTTCTAATTGACAAGGAAAATGCTGTCATCATTGGGACTGCCATTGATGAGCTCGTACGACACCATCCTCTTCTTAAGGCAGCTGTCTTTAATTCTTTAAAATCAACCTTGAAAGCAATCGAGGAAATGGGTAGAGGCTATCAAGTGCCTGATGACCTCCTCCCTTGGTATCAGTTGACACCTGGGGCAAGTGTCACCAACGTTGATGCTGATGTGAAGATGGATGATGCAGAGCCGATGCAAGCAGAAAGTTTTGAGAGTGATATAGCTGATGCTTCTGTGGGAGATGGATCGAACAAACCTGATGAAGCAGTGTCCCATGACAATATTGTCGTTTCTTTCATCGATGTTTTATGCCGGGTATGATTCATAGCTTGAAATTCAGGTTATTCATTCTGATCATTTCTCCAGTTCCTCGAAGGTTTCTTCCAGCATGCTCCTCATTGCCATGACTTCATAATGCTCTCCGATGGTCTCAATGCCATTGGTCGATTGACAGCTCTGCCTTGCTTGCCCTACGACTTTTCCAACACTGTTGCATCAGATTCTCTAGTTCAGGTTATGCGCACGTTGGTGGATTATGCAACAAATGAAACCCTGGTCTATCTTGCGGAGATTGTACGTCACTCATTACAAGAGACAAAGGCCTTCTGGGCTTCTTCCCAGGCTTCATCGAGGTTACTGCCATTATTGGAAATCGACTGTATGTTGCTTTGGAATCCTGAGCCTATTTTTGTTGAATCATTCCTCTAGCTGCCAGTCGAGGGCAATGCAATGTCCAGTTCCGTGCCCTTGTCACTCTGCATATTCGGATATCCCTCCTCTCCGATGTTTTTGGCACCGTTGGATACTCTCATGGGCGAGGTGTAATCTCTCTTCTTCAGACCCTCATGAATTCTTGCGGCGGCCAAACTATCCCAGAACTTGGAGCCTTACACCGTGCCGCCATTTGGGAAAACATGGTATTGAATGTTGCTCTGTCAATTAAAAATATCCCACCCTCGAGTCCCATTGAAACACCCTTTGATGCAACACCAAAGATGTCAACTGTGAATCTTGCTGAAGCTACTGACTCTCTCATTACGGGAGTTGGGACTGCCAATGGAATCCAACCTCTAGGAGACGTGACATCCAGCGGATCCAAAAAGACGAAGCCGATGCAGGACGAAACACCGTTACCTCGCAATGTCATCGCTCTTAAGTATCTGATCCAGGGTATGCCCAACACGTTGGCACCTTTTTTCCAAGGTTCGTCGACTGATTATCCCCTGGATGGTCACTCAAATCAGCACTCATGCTTTAGCAATTATCAAAATGTTTCATGCTCGTCGTAGCCCAGAGGCGCTTCAAAAAGGGCAAATTCAAGAGTCAGCCAAAGTAGTTGCGAAGATTCTCTTAGGCCATCTCCAAACACCTCAATTCGGTAAGTCTCTGTTGTCCGCTTCATTCATATTCTTACTCTTTTCCTTCTTTGTAGATGATACACCCTCCTTGTATACCTATTACAGTGTCATTTTCGGACTGTACAACCTCCTCTTTGTTGATGGTACGGCTATCTTGCAGTGCCTGTCACAGCTGCTCACATTCAGTGTCAGAGCGTTCACCCACTCACACTTTGCACACCGTGGAGATTAAGGCATTCTATCAAATAGGGGGATTTGATGAGGTTTTGAAGGTTTGCGCTGCTTTTGTCAGGAGTATAGAAGAAGTCATGGGTATGCGTGAGGAAACCCGATCCGGGGTATTAAACCAAACTTTGTCCCACGCATACAGTAGTTTGAAGGTTGCCCTTCATCTTCTTCAGCCTCTCGTTTCTGCAAAACCCCTCTTTGAATCACCCCAGACTCTCCTCCTTGTTACTCGTGACAAAAAAGAAACAGACCCGGGTTTCTTTGATCCAAACAATTTCCTCGTCCAACTTCGTCTTAAAGTCGCACCTCTCTTATGTTCGCTTTGGAAGGCACCGTGGTTGCTCCGAGCTCCTCTCGGTGTGAGCAGGTTGATTGTTCGCTTAGTGCTTGAACTCATGAATGCTGAAAACGAGCAATCAAAAGCTGAAACATCAAACGAAGCTGCCGTCCCGAATTTTTCACGGTCCGCTGGACCCGATGAAAACCGTGTGCAGGTATTGATCGATATGGGATTTCCTCGACACGCAGCAGAGCGTGCTCTCATTCAGACCCGAAACAATGTCACAACTGCTACAGAGTTCTTATTGTCTCACCCCTTTGCTTTCTCTTCTGAGTCAGGATCTATACCAACCCCAGTCACCTCGCAGCCTACTGATGACGGTATAGAGGTGGCAGGGGATAGTTCCGAGCAGGATACAGAGAGATTAGGAGAAACACTGATGACTGCGGCCACTGGAGTTACCCTACCTGGAGTAGCTAGTGACCAACCTGAAGAGATCAAAACTGTTGAAGAATGGAAGAAAGCATTGGATCAAGTCCGAGAGCCTCTTCGTGACTTGATCGGCCGTCAAACCCTACTCTTAGTAGATGAACACCAGTCTCTCTTATTTGAGGTCCAATCGGCGTTTTTGCGAAATAACCCGCAGCAGGCTCAAGCTGTTCAAAGTCTCGTTGATGATGTCAAATCCTTCTCACCCTATGCGCACGATGTTCAAGAGCAACCACTCGCTAATCGTTGCCGCCTTTTAGCCCTGGTTTTGGGCGAAACTTCTTCAATCCTGGACAATGACCTCCGTTCAGATTTATTGGATAGTCTCTTGGCTTTATTATCATCTGGTATCGATCCAGGGAGCCCACCAAAGTGGCTCGCCAGCCACCTTCTCGTCACGGAGGCATTATTGATCTCGGCTGACGAGCCTCGTACCATTGTTCTTCCGAAGGAAGACGAACTTATTGTTCCGGGACCGCTGTCAACTGGTTTACATAGGGCTGATGCGAAGAATATTATCTTCGAATTCTGCCTTCGTCTGATTGCTGTATGTGATCTGGCATCTGACGAACTCTTATCTGTCCTTCGTCTCCTGGTCTACTTCACCAAGGACAGGAAATACGTGAAACAGTTCCTGGACGACAATGCTCTGATCCATGTTTTCCAGCGTTTCGCAGCCTCAGAGGTTACTGGCGGATCATCATACGTTATCATTATCCTGCGCCACATCGTTGAAGACCAGTTCATCATTCATGATCTCATGTCTGAATCAATCAGGAAATATTTCCAGAATCCAAGAAACAATAACGTTGATGTGGTTACATATGTGCGAAATTGCAACGCCATGGCGCTTCGGGATCCTGGCACCTTCCTCGACGTTACAAGTTCTCTCTGTTGCTTGAATCAACCTTATAGATTCAACCCTCAAATAACGCTCAAGACAGGAAATCCAGAGAAGCGAAGAATTGGAGTTACGAAAGACAATACTGCTTGGGAAGAAAGAAGAGCAGAGGGTACTCACGACGATGTGGAGATGAGGATCGAAAATCTGGCCTCAAGTCCTTCCGTCAATGACCAGTGTGCAGAGCCTGTTATTCACATATTACTTTCTGAGCTCATGGCGGCGATCAAAAACATCCATGAAACATCAGCGTCTAGTTCCTCCAAGGCAGGCACCTCTCTCCCTGGCTCTTCGACAATCCCTCAAACACCCTCCCAAAAGGAAGACACATCAAGTGCAGTGAATCGCACTGATGATCCATATCAGTATGCATGTTTTCTCATGCAATGTCTCATAGAGCTCCTTTTCTCCTATGATACTTGCAAAGTTGCCTTTCTATCTTTTAGTCCCAAGAAGAAAAGCCAAACACCAGCCAAAGAACCATCGAGCAAATTCAGGTCCGTGACACTGCAATTTTTGTTCAATGACATCATCAACCCTGGTACTATTAACCCATCTCCTGTTGACTCAAATCGTCGATACCTCTCGCTTTGCAACTGGGCCATGTTGATGGTCGTTTCCATATGTGTCGATACCTCAATATCACTTCACGAATCCAAGGACATATCATCGGACCTCGTCACAGTGCGCAAGTTCGTTCTCGAAACCCTCAGTCGTAGCCTTAAGGACATTTCATCAATCGAAAACCTTCAAGTCAGATATGGGAAACTCCTCGCATATGCTGACCTCTGTCACCGCTTGCTCACTGTTCGCTTTAATAACACAAACACTCCTGGGCGCAAGCAACTGGACGAAATCCCTACTCATATTGCCAAGACCATGCTCGAGAAAAATTTTGTCTCCACTTTGACAAACGCCCTATCTGAAGTTGATTTCAACTATCCCCATGTTCGCACCCTTATCGACTTCATACTGCGACCTTTACAATATCTGTACGTTTTAAAAAGATATTCCGCTTCAGAGTTTACGCTTACTGCTTCACCATAGTACCAAAATTGCAATCAAAATGAGCCGTGGGAACAGGCTCAAAGAGACTGCAGAGGCTAAAAGAGATGAAAGCGAATCATCGTCACTATCTTCAGAAGAAGATGCAGATAGTAACATGTCTGAGGATGAGACTCGTGAAGAGACTCCCGATTTATATCGTAATTCTGCGTTAGGCATGTACGGAGGAGTAAGCGATTTTTCATCTTTGACTTCATGACTGGCTTATTACTCAACAGGAAATGGATGACGGACATTATTCTGGCAGTGATGAATTGGATGAAGACGAAGAAAATGAGGGTGACGTTGAGATGGATTTTGATGGCACAGCAAGTGAAGACACTTCAGATGCCACAGAGGAAGATGAGGAAGACGAGCTCGAAGAAGATGAAAGAACAGAGGAAGATTGGCACGAAACAGATGGGCACCATGAACAAGAACAAGATTTAGTGGAAAATACCGATGAAGATGAGGAGGAAGATGAAGAGGATGCTGTCGATGAGGACGTAGAAGACGAAATGGATCAAGACGGTAATTTACTATGGGAGGTTAGTACATCAGTTCTGCCGTTGTTCAGAAATTCAACCCACTCAGGATCTTCCTGCCCCGGGCGATGGACTAGGACCTGCAGGGGAAGACATAGACGATGATGATGACCATGGAGGTAAAAGAATTCTGGTAAATTATTGGTTATCTGACCCACAACTTGATTCACAACTTAGTTCCCATTCAAATTATTCATCATGGAGAGGATCTCGACGTAAGTTCAGATGACGAGGGTCTTCGATTTGGAGGACTCTTCGGTACCGAAACTGGGAATCCGTTAGCTTCCTTTATTAATATTGCCCCCGGTCGTGAAGTACCCGCCGTGTTCCTCTCGCGTCGCGGTCGCCCAGGTAAGAAATTGCAACAACTCCTTATGCTTACTCTCACTCAGAGCACTATAGATAACGAAGACCTAGTTTTTGGTCGCCCTCGTGACGTTCCCACTCCTGCTCTAGATACCACAATGCACCCGCTGCTCCTCGATACAACAAATCATGCGAGTCGCTTACCTTCCAATTCCCGCCGCAGCGCTCGCCACGCCCACCGAAACATAGCCATCGGACCAGACCTGTTCCAAAGTCTGGATGAGATCATGGGTCGTGGATCAACCCATTTTTTTCAACAAATTCTCGCAGCAACTGGAGCACGTGCTCATGCATTCCAGCTCGACATGGGCAACATGATGAATGTAGACCGCCGCCGCCATGGTCAGCCTATTATCTCTGCTGCCATTCGCGTGGAGAGGGGCCCTCGGACACCGACACCCAGGCAAGGCCGTGAATTTGAACCTCTTTTGACCATACAACGTTGGTCCGAAGAGGTGAAGATCCTCAACAGGAACTTTGTTACGGAAAGGACTGGGAGGCTTGCTAATCATGTAGCACTCAAATTGCTACCAGCAGCCATTGAAGCGAGGGAAAAGGCAAAGATTGAGGCAGAAGAGAAAACTGCCAGTGAAAGGGAGGAAAAAGAAAATTTACATCATGAAGCAGAAGTCAAGAGGCAAGATGAGGAGCATACCGGCGCAATTACCGCAGGCACCTTCATCACCTCTGATACAACAGTTGAATTGCAAGCAGAACAGCCCACTACTACATCTGAAAGGTCGATTTCTGCCCCTGAACCAGCATCCACGGATGAACAGGCTATGGAAGTTGTCGACGACCAGGATGCGTCAATGATTGATGCTACCGTGGCTGAGGTACACGGAACGGCAACCGTACGAGGGGCTAGTGCCGAGGCTTTATCTTCCAATGAACCTTCCCAACGTGTTACTGTCATGATTCACGGAAGCCCCGTTGATATTACTGATACAGGTATTGACCCCACTTTCCTTGAAGCTCTTCCCGATGATATGCGAGAGGAAGTTCTTAATCAACATGTTCGAGACCAGCGTGCAGCCAGAGTTGAGCGCCCTGTAGATTCTCAGATCAGCACTGAGTTCCTTGATGCTCTTCCACCTGAACTCCGAGCGGAATTAATACAGCAAGAGGCTATGGACCGAACACGACAACGAGCAGAAGAAAGGTCCATAGCACAGCCTGGTCAGGCAATTGAAATGGACCCTGCAAGTTTCTTTGCCAGTCTCGATCCAACTTTGCGACAAACTGTCTTGATGGAACAAGATGGAGGTTTCCTCCAAACACTACCTCCTCACATCCTCGCTGAAACCAGCAGTTTCGTGGATAGGCAAAGGCAGCCCCACCAACGTATAGCAACTCACAATCCTGTGGGACAAGCTACGGCATCTCGCAAGCTCGCAGATCACGACGCTATTCAGCTACTTGAGAAGCCAGGAATTGCTGCGCTCGTCCGTCTGCTCTTTTTCCCTCAAGTGTCCAAGAAGAGTCTTTTGTTCAAAGTTCTCGTCAACCTCTGTGAGAATGCAAGAACGCGAGCGGAGCTTTTCAATATTCTCTTAGGGATCTTGCAGGATGGTCCGGCTGATCTAGCTGCAGTCGACAGAAGCTTCTCGCAGCTTACTGTGCACAACACTTCGAAAGTTCCAACACCAAAATCTGCTGGAAAACAGAAAGCAACTTCCGAGTGTCTTTCAGCTACGGCGTCTCCAAATGCTCGCGTTGAAGCTGTACCTGATCTGGTTGTGCAACGCTGCCTTGAAGGCTTGACCTATATCGTTAGCTCGAATGAGTCGGCGTCTCTCTTTTTCCTCGCGGAGCATGAGTTACCAGCCGGTTTACGCAGGTCCACGGGCAAAAAGGGGAAGGGAAAGGAAAAACAAGCACCACAGACTTACTACCCTATCGTCCTTCTCTTGAGTCTCTTGGACCGACAGACGCTAATCAGGGCACCTGTAATAATGGAGTCACTTGTGACGTTACTGGCAACCGTAACAAAACCATTGACAAATTTGAAAACCAAGGAGCCCGGAATGTCACCGTTTATCGTTCCCCAGATGGTACCTCCAGTTGTCCCTTCAGTTACTTTAGGACTACCCGAAAGTCGTGCCAACTCAAGTACTCAACCAGGTTAGTTCGAGAAAATTCTTTGACAAAAGTTTGAGTCATTCCTGATTTAGATACGTCCTCCAACCAAGCTACAGCTTCGCCAAATAAAGACACTAATGCGCCGCCCGAAGCACTTGAACAAGAGATCCCCCTTGTCAGCCCCCCCCAAATACCTCATACTGTTCTGAGGCTTATCGTAAATATCTTGACCATTGGTGAATGTTCTGGACGCACATTTCAGCAGAGTCTTACTCTCATTCAAAATTTGTCGTTTGTCCCTGATGCACGCGAAGTGATCGCTCAAGAGCTTCGTTCCAAAGCCGAAGAGTCGGGACGTGCGCTTCATGCCGAATTGAATGAGCTAGCAATCACCTTGCAAGGACCTCAAGAAGAACTTAATGCTGTCGCCGCCAAATTTTCTCCCGCCTCTTCATTACAAGCCAAACTTCTTCGAGTGCTCAAGACCATCGACTACATGTATAGCTCCAAAGTAATATCTCTCAGTACCACTAAAGATAAAGTCCAGGCGATCTACGAGTCCTTCTCATTTACACCTTTATGGCGCCGGCTTGGGGACTGCTTGTCGATCATTGAAGAAAAGCCGCAGACAGAGCACATCGTCACTGTCCTTCTGCCACTGATTGAAGCTTTGATGGTCGTCTGCAAGTACGCTAGTCCCAGGTCTTCGACTGCTGTTCCCCGGGCTCTCCGCGGGTCCATCTCTCCCCGGACACCTACTACACCCCGTGAATCAATGGAGGATCTCTTTATCACATTCACAGACACTCACAGAAAAGCGTTGAATGCCATGGTTCGCAATAACCCATCCTTGATGAGCGGCTCATTTGCACTCCTTGTCAACAACCCACGTGTGCTTGATTTCGACAATAAACGTAATTACTTTAATCAGCAACTTCATCGTCGCCCCGCAAGCCGTGAGCACTACGGCACCCTGCAGTTGAACGTCCGTAGAGCCCGAGTTTTTGAGGATAGCTTCCAATACCTGCAGCGTAAAACCGGAGATCAGATTAAGTACGGAAAGCTCAGTGTGCGTTTCTACGACGAAGAAGGAGTTGATGCAGGTGGTGTCACTCGAGAGTGGTTCCAAATCCTTGCCAGGCAGATGTTTGACCCCAACAATGCATTGTTCCAACCCTGCGCCGCTGACAAGCTCACGTACCAACCGAATAAGAACTCATGGGTCAATCCAGAACATCTATCATTCTTTAAGTTTGTTGGACGAGTCATTGGCAAGGCCATATATGATGGTCGCCTTCTGGATGCCTATTTCGCTAAAAGTTTGTACCGCCAGATTCTTGGTAAACCTGTAGATTACAGGGATGTTGAATGGGTTGATCCGGAATACTTTAACTCCCTCTGCTGGATCCTGGAGAACGACCCAACACTACTTGAGCTCACCTTCAGTGTCGAGGCTGACGAGGTATGAAAATTCTTTTGTGAACTCCTCATTTGGATTCATGGTTCCTTTAGTTTGGTGTCAATCGAATTGTCCCGCTGAAGGAAAACGGCGAGACCTTACCAGTTACACGGGAGAATAAACGCGAGTTTGTTCAACTCTCGGCTCAATACCGGCTCTATTCCTCGATTAAAGATCAGATCGAGAACTTGCTGAGTGGCTTCTCTGATATCATACCAAAAGACCTCATCACCATCGTACGTCCTGTATCTTTTTGCTGGCCCCTATTATTTACTTAGATGTCTCCAGTTCAACGAACAAGAGCTTGAACTACTCATCTCAGGGACACCTGACATCGATGTGGATGAATGGAGAGCAGCAACAGAATATAATGGATACTCCAGCTCTGATCCTAACATTGTATGGTGGTGGAGGGCTTTGAAATCATTCAACCGGGAGGAAAGGGCGAAAGTGTTAAGCTTCGCTACTGGGACGTCACGGGTACCCCTCAGTGGTTTCGTTGACTTGCAAGGCGTTCAGGGGGTTCAACGGTTTTCTATCCATCGTGCGTACGGAGAGCCTGACAGGCTACCTCAAGCCCATACCTGTAAACATCTCCTTTCCAGCACCCAACTAGAGGCTCATTTTTTCATAGGCTTTAACCAGATCGATCTTCCCCAATATTCATCATATGAGATGCTACGACAGCAATTACTTCTTGCGATTAATGAGGGTGGTGAGGGTTTTGCCTTCAGTTGATTGTGGCATTTATATTGTACGCTGTTTTACAATTTTTAATTACATATATCAAACCACGTGACCGGCTTCTTTGCCGCCGACATGAGGTGTTTGTTATTTTCTCACTTCACTATGAGGGCCTTCGTTGTCCAAAAGCTCGCCCATCCCTCTAAAATCACTTTGTCTCACGATGTATCTGAACCAATCCCAAGCGGAAGGCAGGTGCTAGTCGACGTCCATAGCGCGGGTCTGAACTTCTTCGATGTAAGCAAGCAGTCATACCAGTAACCAGTCAGCCGATTTTGAACTCCCAGATCCTGCAATCACAAGGAAAATACCAGCATAAGCCACCATTGCCATTCGTCCTTGGAACTGAATTCTCCGGAAGGATAGCCTCCAGTTCACCTATCCCAGATGGCTGTCCATTTAAAGCAGGGGACCGTGTATTTGGTGCTGCTCTGGGATCTTTCGCCGATAAGGTTGTCGTGGACTGGGATATTCTCCTTGCACTTCCGAACAATATAACTTTCGATCAGGGCGCGGGTAAACTTAGTTGCTTCGTCGAGAACATGAAAACCTACTGAGCGCCACTAGGTCTTTACATCACTTGGCCCACCAGCTACGAGGCTTTGGTGGGCCGAGCGAAACTCAAGGCAGGTGTGTCAACGTAGGGACGTCGCCACGTTCTTCATCCAGCCTTACCATTCCAATAGACGAGTGGGTTCTTATAACTGCTGCTGCCGGGGGTGTCGGTATTGCAGCTGTCCAGATAGCCAAAGGTATCATTCATTTTAGCCATTGCAACTCACTAGCTGAACTTGAAACGTTTGGTAGCACTTGGTGCGCGTGTAATTGCAGCGGCTGGTACAGAAGCTAAACTCGAGATCGCGAAACGAGTGGGTGGTGCCGACTTCGTCATCAACTATTCGAGACCTGGATGGCAAAAGACAGTCCTTGAAATCACCCAAGGCAAAGGCGTCGATGTGATTTATGATCCTGTCGGTCTCATCAAAGGCAAGTGTAACATCTGACCCATTATGCATACGCACTTTGACCATCTGTGCACCCAGACTCTCTTAAATGCATTGCTTGGAAAGGTCGTGCGCTTGTCATAGGGTTTGCTGGGGGTACTCTTGAACAAGTCCCAATGAATCTTGTTCTCTTGAAGAATATCTCCATTGTTGGGCTCCATTGGGGTGCATATAAAAGTGAGAGTCAATATAGTATCGTTTCCCTTCTCTCACCCCATTCTAGCCCATGAACCTTCACACATTCCCTCTGTTTGGAGGAGTATCTTTGAGTATGCTTTCTTTTAGATATAAAATACTGATCCAGCATCTCACTTCGTTTTAGGCTGCTTGCTTCTGGAAAGATAACACCAGTTACATATGACCAAATATTCACACTCGAGCAACTGGCAGATGGTTTAGGCGCCATTGAACGTCGGGAAACCTGGGGGAAAGTTGTTGTCCAGATTAAAGATGAGAGAGTAGGCGAAAGAACAAAACTATGAACATAAAGAACAGAATCTCAAATCTTAAATATGTTCACGGGGAAAACATATGGAGGAAGTACTGTCGGTGATGACTAGGAGGATTATTTGAGCATTGGTATCTTGTTCCATAATGTGTCTTCGTGTGTTTTATCAATTAAAATTTCTTCTTCATCCAGTATCTCTTCTTCATACAGGACATCATCAAACCTGTCATCATCGGAGTCAACGTCCATAAGATCGTTAGTTTCCTCATCTGCTGTATTATGTCCTGAGATAAAATGGAAATAAGGAGGGCAAATGTCTGGATCGAGATACTCGCCCGCAAAGTATTGATCAATACCTTCGTTGATGTTACCCATGGTTTTCAAAACAAATTGAATAGCAGACTTGCTGATTAGTCTATGTTGAGCCTATGTCAAAACGTTGTGGGAGGTCGCAAATGTAATTCAAACTTTCCAGCTCACCTCGTCCAAGTTTTTCCGCCAGACCTTTGTTCTGCCTCTAAATCTGCGATGCTCTTCCTCCAGAATTATCACTTGAGAAATGACTTGAACCAAGAAGTCTTTAAGTATCTCAAAAAGCAGAAAGAGTAGCTCTGTTCTGATAGATGCATCTTTGCTCATCAGCTGTGGTTCGTGACCAGAAATAAAAAGCCTGAGACACATGAGAGATCTTGAATTTCCTCTTAGAGGTTGCGCACCGCAAAAGTTTTCCAATCTTCTCATGATTAAATATGTCAAGTCCAGCAGCTACTATTGATTCCGCGTCAACATGGCAATTGTGCAAGTCTGATCGAGCAATTTGAGGCGGAAGACGTGGAGCAGGCATCGAACATGGCGGATCGCCACCCAAATTGGATTCTGAGATACAACCAACGCCGCCCTCACAATTCTGTGACTTGGACATGATGAAGTTCACAGCTATCGCGGACTCGGTACCAACGATATTCGATTTAGCTAACTTGTTTCGGTCTTGCGTAAATTTTCGCCGTGATCCTGGCCGCAGTTTTTTAGTAGTCTTGTCAGCCTCGCCCCCAATCGTTTTAGCCCGCTTTCGGCGCATGTACATGCGCTTCTGATAAAGGCGTCGTGAGTGAGGACTCATGTCCCGGGAACTGGGCAGATCATCCCCAGATGGATTGTGACCTTGCTCCAGCGAGATAGGCATCGGATTTTTGGGGAAACGCGGAGAACCACTCAAGATTGGAGAGGAATTCGATTGAAGACTTCGTATTGACACGATGGGCTCTATTTCAGCTATAGACCCGGTTGAATCTCTTCTGCACCTAGGGGAAAATCAGTTTGGACTTGACGAAAAACAAAAATACCCATACCCCGACGAGACAGTACCATTATCGACCTTCTTCGTATCGGCTTCAATAATTGAATCAATCACGACTAGATGGTCATATGTGAGATATGGTACATTGCTAAGAGGGCATAGAGACATGTCCATAAGCCTCGATACACTCCCTGAATCGTTCGTGCCACCCTCAGTCCAAATTTCCTCGTGAAGACATAGCCTTTCCGCATTCTCCTCCTCCCACGTAATCCAGGCGTCTGATACTTCATGAGCCAGAGGAAGATTTTTGCGGCACAGATCCTCTTGAGCATTCTTTTGTGAGGCCCTTTCTAAAAGAGCGATATACTCCAAAACCTCCACCTCATTCTTCGTCTCGATTGAAGCGGCAATGAGATCCGGACGAAAGCGGGAGTACACACTCAAAGCATGAAAAAATGCGTCCTTTTCCGATAATTCCCATTCTACACCGTTAATGACCGTTGGAGAGTGATTGTCTGCCTGAGTTGTACCATTTCGACTCAGGTGCCCTCGCAGTTGATTGAGGTGTTGACGAAACAAGGCCAGATACGATGCGAGTTGAGGAGAAGGATTGTTCATTAAACTCGGCCACGTGAGCATTCCCCGTACTGTCAAAATGGTTGGTTCGGGATAAATGGGAAATGAAGCTTGGGGTGAAATTGCCTATGACAGTGTATTTTGTAATTCAATCCAGCGGACCATGTACGAGTTGGAGGCTTGACTCGACTTGACTATTGTCTCCATGGGACATAGATTAATGGTCCTCTACCTGACCACTTGCTCACGTTCGATGATAGAAACGGCTGACACTTTGTAGCGACATAAGAATAACCACACCTCAAGAGGTCCACCATCCTGGCAGCGGCGTTCCGCAAGCTTTATTTCCTTTTTGTTCCACCCCCTGGCTGTACTTCTAATGACATGTCAGAACACTAATGGAACCCGTCAAGTGTAGGGTGTAGGGCGCATGATGAAGACACATGGGCTATTTCCACCCCGCCGGCAAAAATAACCCTTCCGTCACGCTTCTCTTCTGAAAAACACCCATCTCCCTGTTTTCGATCCTCCTGGCCCAATTATCATTCATCACTCATTCTATTTGCGGGCTAGAGCATGAAATCAATTCGGGGACAGCGATTTCGGGTACAATAGCTGGAGGATACTTTTCTTCTATCCGGCAGATATTCTTAAGAGGTGCCATTGTACGGCTGACATGGACAATGATTTATTTTCCTTGACAATTGATGTGCGCTGTTAGCCGAGCTGATGGGGTCTGCTGTCAAATCAACAAAAGTAGCATAACTTCCATGTCACCTTCGTTCCAACTATAGGCCAAAATATCCAACTAGCGTCATGAATACTCTCTAGCGGATCCATTGGTGCAGGGACAGTGGTCTAAATTGTTATCGGAAGTATGGTATGGCTGGTGTTGGCTGAATTTATGTTTGTTTTCCGACAATTCACTTCCGGCTAAATAGTCGAGCCGAAAAAGCGCGCGCAAGTCAAATGTCACTCTATTGCAACTCAAGATCAGGGTTGGGTACAATTGGTGGGGAATATTTTTGTATGCTGTTCTGTACAGATATACAAGATAGCAGCAGAGAGATAGTCAATGAATACAAATCCTCATTATGCAGGACCACCCAATGCTTTTTGGCAAGCCACACTCAAAATGTACCGTGCGTACAGGGTGAAGGATGACGATCGGATGACGATCCTAGCAAGTATTCCGTACTGTACTGTATACATTATGCACAAACGCCAACAAAATGATTATACCCAAGTTTACCTGCAGAAAAGAAGAAATACATAATATGCTACATCTACATAACTATAATATTTATACGAACCCAAACATGAAGGCAGGGATCGAAAGAGGTGGTCTTAGACGATGTCCGCAATCACAAGTTCGCCAGAGGCTCCCGTCCTGCTCCATTCCGACAACGATCCTCCCAGTACTGTCGTGCAAGCTTGCGTAACTCTCCCTTTATTATCTTTCCTGAAGGTGTACGTTCTGACATTCCGTCCCAATCAATGCCATTCATCACAGATAACGCAACCACTTACTAAATGGCTCATTCAGAAGAACGATCATTACAGGTACTGCAAACCTGGGAAGACTACAAAGCATGAATGAGTTTCCGTACAGATCAATTTTGAGGAACATCTCAGCATACTTCTGACGTGCGGTCGCCAACAGCGCAGCTTCTGTGACATATCCCTGATAGGCAGGCTTTATCGAGACGACTGCAGCCACTAGTTCCCCTAAGCGTTCGTCTGGAACGCCCACCGCCGCGGCTTCTTGAACCCGAGGATCATTATACAATGCATTCTCCACTGTTATAGAGTCCTACTGGGGGTTGAACAACGCCCTAGAAAAATGTTTGCAACTTACTACGTTCTCTCCGCCTCGGATGATGATATCCTTCACTGGTAGAATCAATCTGGTGAACAAAGTCACGAGAAGACACAGAAGGCCACTTACACCGATCCTTAATGTAAAGGAAGCCTTCCTCGTCGAGATATCCGAGATCTCCGCTCCGCAACCATCCATCTTTCGTTATCGTCCGATCGGTAGCTTCTACAGACATCTTCGTTAGAAAGACAAAATCAATAGAGAAACTTTCGGCTAGCCTGAATCATTCCAATATCCTTTCATGACGTTCGGCCCTCGCCTGAGAATGATAATGACACAGAGTCCGAACTGTAGGTCTTAGGCACGTACAACCAAACTTCTCCGACGCTGTTAGGAGGTAGGCATTTTCCACTTGCGACAATCTTAATCTCATTGACTGGGCTCGCCAAGCCCCTGATAATCAATTGATCAGAACTCCCGATATGAAAGCTAAAGCATGCAAAAGCTTACGCGCATGTAGGGCGCATCGAGTAATCGTCCCCAGAGATCTAAACCTTATTCAGTAAAGTTTGGCAGAAGACTGCAATCCATCATACCGAGACAGCTATTGAGTTTGTTTCTGTGAGGCCGTATCCCTGGGTCCTTGATTTCCTGTCTTTAGCAAGGGTGGACCAAGGAATGAAAGAAGCGTACATTGAAGCTTTCGGAAAAGCTCTCGCAGCACGTGCAACCAGAGAATCTGGCGTGGGAGAACCACCGAATAACAGGCCTTCAAGAGGATATCCAGCAAGAGAGCTCTCAGCTAGATCAGCGACCATAGAAGGCACACTAGGGGTATAGGAAGATAATTTGTTAAGATACTTAAAGAACAGAGGTCTCCATATTCTCACCCTCCAGCAACACCAACGTTCTCTGCTCGGATTAGTCTTTTTCTCCGGTCATCAAAACGAATTCGACTTGAAAGAACCGCACTCTCACCTTGCAGCTGGGAGATTCGTCGAGTCAACAAGAATATAGCATAGTATCTATGAATAGCCACACACCTTCCTCTGGTACCCACTTCCTTGTAAGGATTATTTTCATACCGGTTAGTGTAGCCATCATCTAAGAGAAAAATGAATCCATCTATCACCACACCTTCAGATGATGGAGCGAACCGAATAGCTGGTTGAGCCAGTCACATGGAACAAAGGTACAGCAACGAGTGCTCCTACTTGCGGCCCAGGTCGCTGGACACTAGGCAGGGACCCTCCTCTGCGTAAAGCCGCTCTGAAACCGCCCACGAGCACCTACGATGTATAATTAACAAGATGCTACATGCTGAGTGATCTTCAGTCCATACATTGAAAACGTTAGTCAAAAATTGTCGCTGGGTACTGAGAACACCTTTCGGAAGGCCCGTTGTCCCTGTGACCAAAGGAATCAGGGAGGCAATCAATGGAAATATAATAAAAAGCAAGTACCTGAGGTGAAGATGATTGTAGCATTATCCTCAGGACCAATACTTTGGCTTAGGATGTCGCTCAAATCGTCACATCTAGGATGGGCATCGACCAGCTTGTTGAGTGATTCCATATGCTTCCATGATCGATTATATCGGTCAAGCACCAGAAACCCTGTCACGCCGATCTCCTCTTTCAGTCGGGAGGTTATCAACTCAACAATGCTGGCTCGCTCTGGATCAACAATGATTAGTTTGCATCCGGTGTATACCAGACAGTGCTCAAGAGGTTTCAGAGGCAGCCATCTAAAAGAAAGGATCAGTCCCGATATAAGGGAGCAACGATTGCAACGAACGCATTGACAAGTACAGTGACTGCACCGATCAGGTCTGGTATATGCGGTTTCAGTCGAGCCTGTTTGAAAGATGCATGTAGACTCACGACACGCCCAGAAAGTAACCAGATAATCATAATGGTTGCGCGAGCATATGCCAACCCGATCCCCTATTGAAGATGTCAATTCATGAGCATGACTTCAGCGCAGAGTTCTGACTCACCTTTGCGTACCCCATAAACTCTACGGAAGAGACTCGCAACTTTGGTCGCACGTTCATGAGTTTGGCGATAGGTGAGGCGGCAGTCGTCATAAACAATATATGTCTGGTCTGCATATTGGTTGACAGCTGACAGCCAGAAGTCTCTGCAAGAAGGCCGGAGATTTTTGTATACACGGAGGAGTCTTCCATCCACTAAGGCCGTTTCCGTTTCGTGGATGTTTCCAGGCGCACATAGGATAGCCTCAGCTAGGAAATATGATCAAAGACATGGACGATCTAACTGACAACTGACGTACTTTCTGCCAGAGAATGGGGAGAATTTTGTGGCATAGCGTATGGCGGGGACGGTAGAGAGGTTGAATGGTGAAATAAACATTAGCGGAAGGCTTTTATTGTAATGTGGTTCCTCCGCAAGGAGAACGCTGTCACTCTGCGGCGGAACTCTCCTCCCAGTGTCATCATTGGGCCAAGCGCTAACACCAGAATGAATGATTTTCGATAGTCCCGGCTCGCCTTCCGCCGCGGACAACGAGGCTATCCGCGGTCCCTGTTCTGTGAGCCATCAGATCTCATCATTCGTTCACTGACAATCAGCCTTTCGTGTGGGTAGAAACCATTCTGTTTTGGTCCATGTCAGTCCACGCTTTGGCCAGACACTGATTCCGGGTAACCATATGTTTTATGACATCCGACTCGGGCACTCGCATAGTTGTGATCAATGCCTTACCGGGCTGAAAGTGGGTGCTCAGTCAAGACACATGGTAGCTCAGTCTCGGCTCGACAGAGAAAAGAAATTCTTGTTTGTACCGAGAGCTTGGTTAGTAAATGCAAAGCGTGGTAAAATGAAAATGAACTACAAACCGAATTCCGAACGGATAAGCTTAGGAGGTTGTGGATGCGACATTTTATTCAGACTTGGCATGTCAGAAAGGCCAGAAAGGCACACGTAACATGATCTTGACAAAATAACACTATCCGAGGACATATACTGTGAGCCGCAAGTCGAAACCAATCGGGTCTATATTTGCCCTTGTTGGTTCTCATCCATTTTCGGTCGTTGCTTGTACACAACGCATCCCAATGCAGTCCTCACTAGACTCAGAGCCCACCGTCAGGATTCGTGAATTAACCAAGGAAAAAGTCGATTTTGTTCTTGAAAATGTTGACCTCGCGTGAGTTGGTCCCTGTATCACTCTCCATCTTTGGCTCGACAGAATATCCAGTTTTGCCAACTCTTTTCGTCGAGTCATGATGGCAGACCTTCCCACAGTCGGTATGCGTTGAGCTACAATTTAGGTCTACTTACTATGTCTCCTTAACAGCTATCGACTTGGTAGAAATTGACGTCAATACAACCGTTTTGCCAGATGAGTTCATTGCCCATAGATTGGGCCAAATACCTTTGTTAAGCTCGAATTGCGACGAGGCAATACGATACACAAGAGTTTGTCATGGTTCTAGGTCGTTCTATGACTCTATGAGCATCCTGAATCTATAACTCATAGGATTGCACCTGCCTTGTGGGGTGTTCATTTTGCTCTATCGTGCTCCTCCTGCATGTTTCATGTAGCGACGACAATACGATGAACGTGACGAGTAATCATCTCGACGTTGCTCCATTCCCCGAAGATCAACACGATGTCAACGCAGATCCAGGAGAGGAACTATCGAAACGAGGAGAGTATTTCGGTCATCCAGTGGGTAAAAGTGAGCCAGACTATGAAAATGTGGCTTTCTCATTCCTCATGGATGTTACTTTATAGATGATCCGAACACATCGCCTATATTAATATGTAAGATCCGCAAGGGTCAAGAATTAAAAGCGAAATGCATTGCTAAGAAGGTTGGCAGCTTCTTGTCCCTCTCAGGCTCGTCTCTCATTAACTCCAGGGCATCGCCAAAGAGCATGCCAAATGGTCCCCGTGCTCTGCTGTGGCTTTTGAATATGACCCTTACAACAAACTACGGCATACGTCCTATTGGTTTGAAACCAATGTGAGGGAAGAGTGGCCAGTAAGCGACAATGCTAAGGAGGAGGAAGCACCTCGGGATGATGAACCCTTTGATTACATCGCGAAACCTACCAAGTTCTATTTTGAGGTTGAGACAGATGGTAGTTTGAGTCCGCAGGAAGTTGTTATGAAGGTCAGAACTACGGCGAGATTTTGATCGATATCTTACAAGTTACTTTTACAGGGTCTTGCTGAACTTCAGCAAAAATTGGCCAAATTTATGTATAGCCTAAATCACGGGTCAGAAGCCGAAAATCAGCAACAATCGACTGGTGCTGATGCTCAATCGAATTGGGCCGCGGCTCCCGTGTCTGTACCTGCACCATCTGTTAGTGCTTGGTCGGGGGGTGCTAGCAGTCAGTGGGGGAACACAAGTCCAGGGCAGCGGAGCAATTCCAACGCGGGCTGGGGTGCCAGTCCACAAGCTGGTTCATGGCCTAGCGGTGGTAGTGCAGGATGGTCTAGTCCGGGCCAACAGTCTAATGGATGGAATGTATAATATGCGCTCTCCATGATATTCTGCTGTCGTCAAAGGCTCACTTAAGGAAGCATAGACTATTCATGAGACTGGAAAAATCATGGTTATGAAGGATAACTTGGTAGGGGCGCCCTTACCGTGGATCCGTGAGTACATTCTCGCCATGGCTGAATGACGTTCTATGTCCGAGGGGTCATCTTGATTATCTCCTGTGGCTGGGTGGTACAGTGGGCACTGTCACATTCTGTCTTGGCTGTGACTGACACTTGACACTTCGCTTTTGAAAGAGTAACTCCGAGTCTCAGACAACAGAATGGACAACAAATGCCAAGGATACAAACAGTTAACAGATTAGCTGGGTGAAAAATTAGCCCTACGAAAACAGTCCAGTTAACGGTCCAGCACAGACAAATCCCACTAATCAGGTTATTCTTTTTTTCGTGGCAAGACCAACCATAAGAATAAAACAATAGTGTGGCATCATCAGCGATGAACCAATTTAAGGGTTTTTTCTTTAATTTATTACACAGGGCTCAATGGTAGTATACGACTATTTAAATAAATGAAAAAGAGGAGGAAATGTCACATAACTTCCTAAGAAATGTTAAGCATCTGGGTTGTCTTGTAGAAAACCAATAATGTTTGTCAACATATCACCAGCTAGCCGACTATTGTATCTGGTGCAATCATGGGTTTCGAAAAGATTGTTGAAGTGCGAGCTGTGCTCGTCATCTCGTAAATCACTTTCACTCTCCATTTCTTTTATCTTTATTTTTTCATTCCATGGTCTCTATAGCTACATCCACACACTCTTTGAATTATCATTTTATTTCTCCTCAAGTAAGCTGATCTGGAAAATTATAATATATCTCTTAGTTATGTTTGTCACTTCAGGAATTTTACCCTGTTCTCTTAGGTTCTCCTAGAGGTTGAAAAAGTTGATGAAACCCCATAGACTCCGCTAGTTACTATAACAAAAGCTCCTTTAAATATTTAGAAGTCTATACTAATCAAGTGGAACATTAGACAAAACATTGTTGATCTAACCCAGAAATAATTATACTAGATAGTTAGGAACTTAGATAGAAATGATTTAGAATATTGATTAAATAATAAGCTTATTGAACAATAGTTAAAGGAAAGGCAGTATAATCATCTCACAAGCAGCATCTGATAGATGTTAGAACAACTAGCAAGGTCCATAATATTTATACATACTTTCACATCTCTAGGGAGATATATTCACTCAACAAAGTATAGAAGTACTTATTTTCAGAAAGTCCTAAAAGAACAGAATGAGGACTTCTAGAGGTGACAACTATTCTAAATACTACTAAGGATACATTCCAATCTAGTGAAACAGTGCTGATATAACCAGAGAATAATAGTGACTGAGTGGTCAGGAACCCAGATAAAAATATTTAGAAGAATTGCCAAGAAAGAGAAGAAACTTATAACAGCAATAACTAGCACAGGGCAGTACTAGGATCTTAAGAATTATAACTCAAATTTTGACTGTGGGGAGTAGCAGTGTTGATCTGAGGAGAACTATGAAGTTTGATGAAGGATGAGTGTTGACTACAAAGGAATAAAAAGATCATGGAGTTTGGTAGTGTTTGAGTACTTGAACTTCAGTCAAAGGTAGGTCTTCTAACAATAGATATAAGAGAATCTTCTGCTTTATCTGAATTTGAGTTTGTAATATCTATCAAAGTCTAAGTCAATTCTGTAGTTATTTTATTCTCCAAGTCCTATACTGATGTTCTGCTATAACATTATTAGACTCTCTTAACCTCTGCAGCATCTCTATGAATGTCCACTTATTTCCTTATAACCATCATTCTGCCTTTTCTAGCTACCAACTAATAACCCTCTACTATCCAGCAATATTCCACTAAGATTCCTGACCATACAACTTCATTATTCTATAGTTATGTTACTAAATATTCTACCTGATGTTCCAC
>Ga0157357_1000096_pt1 | contig 32559 bp, 39 predicted proteins | sample AttcapACBM1_FD_111485 | JGI IMG/M metagenome (GOLD analysis project Ga0157357, IMG submission 111485) | Fungus gardens microbial communities from leaf cutter ant in Botucatu, State of Sao Paulo, Brazil - Atta capiguara ACBM1 | ecosystem: Host-associated > Fungi > Mycelium > Unclassified ... | reverse complement strand
TAATTTTCACATCTTTTGTCCTCCGCAATGGGTACTCTCCACCATCCAGCCATGGGCGACACTGGCGACCTCGCTCTCCTCAACATGCTCACAGCTCCCGCCCGTCCAACTGCAAAGTCCTTCCTCCAAAGAAGGGACGCCGTCCTCGACCCTCTGCTGATCGCTGCTGCCGCTGCCTCGGGCCCTCATGTCACCCGCAACCATTACCATCACGATTTCTTTCCTGGTGTCGCAGTTCCGCAGGCGGAGGGCGCTTGGGACTGGACGAAATGGTCCGCCGAAGACTCTGGCAACAAATCCGAAAGAAAGCGCCTTGCGTACGTGAGCAGACAGGCACCTCGTCGCCAACGCCTCGCCGCTGCACCCCTCAGAGAATCCAAAGAAAACAATTCTCCGCATGATTTTGAGTCTCTAAAGACCTCCGAGAAACGCCGTCCATCACTCACTTCTACCCACCAGCTCCCACAATACCAATCGCTTACCAAGACTTCACCCACCGTACAGGTCAAGTGCATGGCACGCACCCGTGTGCCAACCCCACATGGTCCTGTCTTTTTACATCTCTATCACAACAATCACGATAACAAGGAACACCTCGCTATTGTCATCGATCCTGCCCAATTTTCCCAAGGTCCTTCCCTCGCTGCCCCAATTCGTTCACGTTCGTTGGATGCTGCCTGGAGCGAGAACGAGACAGAAATGGATCGCATCGCTAGGGGGGCTTATGTCGGACGTTTATCTCCGACATCACAACACGCTTCTGATCCGTCCCTCCCTGTTCAGCTCTCGCCTGGTCCGCTTCATGTGAAGCCAGCTATTCCCGCGCCTCTTGTTCGTATCCACTCTGAATGCTTCACCGGAGAGACCATTGGGAGTATGCGCTGTGATTGTGGCGAGCAATTAGATGAAGCCATCCGACAGATCTCATTGCCTATCACCGTTCCTTCCGATCATTCATCTGCAAAACCCACTTCCATTCCCGGTCGTGGTGCTGTCATCTACCTCCGGCAAGAGGGCAGAGGCATTGGTCTTCTGTCTAAAATCCGTGCCTATAATTTGCAGGATCTGGGTCATGATACGGTCACCGCCAACCTCATGCTCGGTCACAAAGCCGATGAGCGTGGATACGAGATCGCAGCCGCTATTCTACGCGACCTGAGCCTAGGTTCAGAAGGAGTCCCTTCAGAGGGAGTCCGAGTGTTGACCAATAACCCCGATAAAGTGGAAGCCTTGGAGAAGGAAGGAATCAGGATAGCCGAGCGCGTACCCATGATACCACGGAGCTGGCAACAACACAAGCACAAGGCGGAGGACAAGGAAGCTCAGACGATGGCGCAGAAAGGGGAAAAAGAGAGGATATCGGGTGCTACACTGATAGGTGGAAGTGCTGTATATGGTGAAGACCTTGATAAATATTTGCGAACCAAGGTTTTGCGAATGGGGCACATGCTGCCCCTCTGGCTGGAAGATACCGTTTGACTATCTACTTATTAGTTTATTTGGATAACTACTGGAATGTACCGTTATATAGACCTCTAACTGTAATCAGGGCTGGGACAAATATCAGGGATGGAGTAAACAGGTGCTCAATTTCTCATCCTCACTTTCACCCACTCCTCTGGTTTGACTTGCGATAGATCTTGCTGAACATTCGTTCACTTTAAACTACGCGTTCCTTACTACACTCGCTTGTCTCTGTTCCAACATGCCAGACAGATACCAAAACCTTGACGGAGGAATGGCATATACACTCAAAAAGGAGAAAGCACGACGAAAGAAATCGATGCTGATGGTCCGCTACTCATCCTCAGAATTTACTTGTGACTCACTGCTCCCCGCACGTTCCTCCTTGAAACTCAGGTCCTATGTTCTATCTTCGTGCTTGTGTTGCTCATTAGTGGTGGCGTTGTCACATGGTACTTGCTCAGCTATCGTGTCAAAGGTTCTGGACGCTCTGGCTCTGGTGGAAGCTCTGGCTCTAGTTTAGGCATTGGCTCCGATCCAAGCCAATTTGAACAAGACAAACGTCTACACAAGTCTTTCTACGGTATCGCATATACGCCCGAGGGTGCCCTAATGCCCAACTGCGGGGCCAAGCTTGGTGCGTCACTACTGTACTACGGCATGGACTGCCCTGCCCGTGTAGTGCTAAAAATTTACTAGAAAATGTCATCAGAGATGTCCAGGTACGCCCCTCTCTGTCCAATGCTGTGGAAACTAGACTCGACTCTGTCAATTTCTCAACAGTTAATGTCGCAGCTCACAAGCCGCATCCGTCTTTATGGTGCAGACTGCAACCAAACCGCTCTGGTTGTACGTCACTCTATTCTTCTAAAAATAACTTGAACATATTCATTTCTACAGCTGGAAGCGATTAAGCAGACCAAAGTCGATATGCAGGTCTATCTCGGTAACTACATCGTATCGGATGATATTACTGTATACCAGAGGCAACGTGACGTTATCAAAGCTGCTCTTCAAGCTTACGGCGTCGATCATGTGGCCGGAATCACTGTTGGAAACGAGTTCATGCTCAAGTATGATACGACTCACGAAGGATGGACACGATGCTGACATATTATAGCTATCTTACCGCTCATAGTTTTGAGAACCCAGAGAGCAGCGTTGGTCGACAGGGTAATGCATCAGTTCGTTACAAACACAAAGCGGGTACATTGATCCCCATTACCCCAGGTGCTACTATCCTCAAAGCGAACATTGATGATACCCGCCAAATGGTTGCGGATCTGCGACTTTCTAAACTACTTCAAATTGGGAACTCAGATGCAGGTAGTTTCTTCAGTAAAGAAGTCCTTGAAGACGTCGATTACGGCGTTCGTTTGTGTTTTCTAGCGCATGTCATAATACACCATGCTGATACTTGAAGATAGATGTCAAACGTACATGCATGGTTTGCCAATACCACGGCAGAAGAAGCCGCGCCTTGGGTCTTCAAATTCTTTGACGAGACCAATGTCCAACCTGCTTCACAGCTTCCGAACAAGCCCAAGATGTATATTGCCGAAACTGGTTGGCCGACAGTATGTCATTAACTGTTATGATTGACACTTATTAATAGACCTGGAAAGAAATCATCTGATGCTGGCAATGCGAACAACGGTGGTTCAGATGCTTCTGTGGCCAGTCTTCAGGTGAGCGATTTTTTTCTTGTTGTAGAGAAGATGACAACTTTCTGCTTTCCAGATTTTTCTTGACAATTTTGTGTGCCAAGCTAACCAGAACGGTATTGGATATTTCTTCTTTGAGTTCTGCGATGAGAAATGGAAAGATGATATGTATGGTGGAGTTGAGGGCTGGTGGGGTCTTTTCAACGGCGAGTATGTGGATTATCTGACATCATGGATTTATGAACATATTCATTGACCACCCTGCTCAGTCGAACGCTCAAAGACCTTCAAATCCCTGACTGCCCTGCACTTTAAAAAATCTAGAGCTTGTTCTACTCTTTTGCCACATTGACATTCTACGATACCAAAGGACCTTATAGGACTATTTATTCTTGTATTCGCTTGGCATTAGCACCATTGTTGTTTCTTCCTCAATACCAGCATGTGGCGGGAGTGCTAGTCAAATAACGGACTACCTGTTTTGTTGGATGAGGATACCAGTGTGACTTACACGTGGCCTGAATGCACAACGAGCAAAAATGTAAGGATTTCGTGAATATGAATATATCTATCCTCCACATTAAGATTTTTTTCTTGAACAAATCTAGATCGCCCAAAGAAAGATTAGTCCAAAGAACTTGAGAAAGGATCTCTAAAACAAAAAGAAGAAAAAAACGCAAACAAGACGTAAGCCCCTTACCAAATATGTTCCCCGAGCAGGCAAAATTGGAACTCGAGTCACTCGAGCGGACGAAAAGCCAAGGAGAGTTCAAGTCAAAAAAAAATAGGTTTGTTGTCAGTGCAAGACCGGGGGCAATGATACCGGTTCTATCATCCTAAAAATGTTCTCAGCCAGAGAACCCAATGAACTGCTCTCAATTTTCCCGAATCCGTGATTAGGAGAACTTCCTTGATTCCTATACACACTTACTGCAGTATCAAGCTGTACGCATGTCATTTTGTAGAAAAAGGAAGGCGTCAAGGGGTTCTCTAGCAATTCAGGCCCTTTGGATCATCAGTCAAAATAGTCAATGCATATGTCCATAACTAAACAGGAAACATGAGCACAATGGGAAAAAAATGTATATGAATCAAGCGAGAATCTCGTTCACCCAGTCCCACTTGCCCTTTCAGAACATATTGGCCAGCTTGCTAGCAGCTTCTCTTGCGTCAAGTCTCGGTCTTGTCGGTGGCATGTGCATACTCTGTGCCATTTGGTGTGATCTGACTTGAGCCGCAGGGTCAACCCCAACGGTCTGCTGGCCTGGAATCGTAGATTTATCTGGTGATGGTGTCGCGGTAGGTCGAGGGGTAGCACCACTACGTAGTGGGTCAAAAGTCTGTGACAAACCTGCCGGAGCCGTGGTTATTGGTTGAGACGTAGAGGCTACTGAAGGTTGAGTGAATATTCTTGTGCCATCGCCGAAGCGACCAAGAGGAGGAGCATGGAGTGGCGACTGGTACGAGGAAGATCCTATGTCGTGGGGATGCGCAGGAGCAGTCTTTGTCTGTTGGTTAGGTGGCGGAAGAGCCTGCGTTCGGGGAGAGGCAAAAGCTGGTGTTGAAGCTGCCATCTGCGGCTGTTGTTGAGGTCCAATGAGAAAAGTTGGGCTCAAGGGATCATCTAGCCCTGGTAAGGTTTGGGTCTGAGACGACGCAATTTGTTGCGACTGTGAGGAATTCAGTGAGGGGAAATTGGGCTGAGTTGTTGTGCGGCCATCATTTGTCGTTGGAGGGATTGGGGCAGAATGAGGATGATCACGGTAATCTTCAAGAGGAGGAATGATCTTGGGCTTCGGCGGTCCAGTGGATGGAGAGACAACCTTCTTCGCAGCGCTGGCGACGTCACTTCGGAGAGCTTCCAGCTCCTTCAGCAGCTGTCGTTCGTACATCAGAGAAGATCTTGCATGTTCAATAAGTGCTGCCGTGATGTCATCATTTGCGTAACAATTATGGGCCTGGAGGGCCCGATGTAGATTCTGCGAAATGCCTTCTGCTCTCTTTGCGAGGATTTTTTCGTAGCGGTCCGCCTGAGGAGTTATTTAAGAGAAAATTTTACGACGTTTGTTCACATTACATGCCTCTTCCATATCTGCTAGTGCTTCATCTACTTTCTCGGGCCGGATATTGGAGCTTGCTTTTAAGCGCTCTATATGTCGCCGTTTAGATATTGTTGTCTTGACAGCAGCTTGATGTTCTTCGAGAACGCCGGTTCGCATTTGAAGGGTCTCTTTTGCGGACTTGGCATTCATTCCTTGATAACCAAGTGAATCCGCTAGAATGACGCATTCACTGATAGCTTGCGCATGATTCAGGTCTGCAAGGCTATGCCAAGCTCGCCCAAATTTACGCAATGCATTTCCGAGAGGTGGATGGGCCTCGGTTGTTGCAACATTAATGAGCTTGTTGCCTATTTCTGCATGTGAAGTAGCAAGGACTGGAATGATCCATGGAAACGGCATCAAACAAGGTACCGGAACGAATGCTCACTTTTTCTCATGATGGCTAGTTTATCTACAGCCTTCGCAGCATCAAAGAATTGAGTTTCCAGTTTTGTCAACTCGAAACGAGTACGTTGCAAATCTTCATCTTCATCTGGAACGTGTCGTCGGATCAGACTGAAGCCTGATGAAGTTTTTTTCCGAGGTCTAGGCGTAGGTTGGTAACCAAAATCATTTTCAATGAAAGCGCGGACGTCTTCATCATTGACAAGAATAGGGTCTTCGCAGACCCGAGTGATCCATCGTTGCAGCATGATTTTAACAAGACGGTCATCTTCTTCGTCCGTAGGCGCAGACGTTTGTGCCAGCGGTAGCGCTGCAATAATGGTCTGCGGGTTGTTGAGGACAATGGATTCATAGAATTGCTGGAATTCCAGGTATGACCGCGAGACATTGCGATATTTGGTGCCGGTGAAATTGCTCAGATTGGTCTGTTGGAAGCTTGATGAATATGGGTCATAATTTCATGCTTTGTATACTTACTTGCGCGTCGAATTTGATCAAGATATCTCGTCGGTTGCGGTCAAGGCCAGTGATCCTGACTTTCAAGTATAGCTCGCGTCGCTCGAAGCTGGTACCATTGGAAAGTACTGCTTCATTGGGAGAAATGAGCCCTGGCTCTGATTGTCCGTAAATTTGAGGCTCTCTGCCATAGAGACCAGGGGTTGGGCCTTTGTCGGGTGTAGAGGAATGGGGGGTATTAGCAGGTCGAAGATTGGGAATCGAGGAGTCTGGATTGTGCGGAATCGTTGGCCACAAAGGATTATGAGAAGAATCTTCGCCACTGAATGCAGCGGTAGAGCTGAGAGGATCGAACATAGTCGATGGGCTTCAGACTGCTAACCTCTACTAGTATGACATTACGTAATCTGAGTTCAGCTCTCCTCATGGCTACTGACGACGAATTGCCAGGAAATAATACATCCGACAGTAACGGAAGTTCTCCATCACAGGAAGCAAATAACTCCCAGACACCTCACTCAAAACCTCCAGACACGGACGATAGATCACTGTTATTTTCCAAGGCCAAATTATTTCTTCAGTCCCCGCAAGTATCCGGTCAGGACCCATCTTCAAAACGTCAATTCCTCCGAGAGAAAGGCTTCCACGACACTGAAATTGATGATTTATTGCGCGGTCTAGTGAGTGCTCACCCCTTAGCGCGAAGAAAACCAGGATTTGAACTTAAGATCAGCCTGCTTCTGCTCCTCTGGTCCCCCCACGTACATACCCGCAACCTCCCCCTTCCCCCCTTCCCAATCTTCTACTTGGCCTGTCAAGAATCTTTTTGTGGCTTACAGGCGGGTCGGCGGTTCTTCTCTTCATATATTATGTGAGCACCCTTTTCAAAGGGGTTCATGCAACACTTCTTGATCTTTCATAGCGTTTTCTTTTACCCCGGATTGCTCGATCATACATGGCGAGACATTCCCTCAAGAGTCATCATCTTACTCTGATGCGACGACTGACAACATCGTTGTCAACCTTCAAAGAAACTCGAGCGGAGGCTTGGTCTGTTCTTCCGAAGGCCAATCCCTGGAGAGAACCTCTACTATATTCTAAATGCTCCTGTATGGACGACATCACTACGTCCTTCGACGAGCAGGAGGCAAAGTTGGATGTCGTTCCTCTGGTGACGACACTGCGCTGCGGCCTGGCTGATTTCACCAAAAGAGAGAGAAACGGGCCAAACCCTACGGCAGAGGAGCTTTTCCACTACCTGGAAGAGAAGGTCCCCTGGTTACTTTCTCCTGATGGCCTGAAATATGAGGTGGGAGTGACCTTCGTTTTGAACGCTTGAATTACGGTTCTGATCTTGTACTAGCAACGTCTCTGGGAATTGCTCTCAACTTGCTCGCTTTTTGCCGCCAATCCTGCGTTGCCTTCACCTTCTGCGGGACACCAGTCTCAACCATCTCCGCGCTGGAGCTACACACCTCCTCTACCTCCCAATCCCTCTCCGATACTTGAATCGCTTTCCTCGTTGAAATTGGCGTTTCCGGAAGATCAAACATCCAAGACCAGCGTTTTTCGAGTCACGCTGGAAGCTTTATCTGAACTTACCGGGTATATCAGCTCCCAGCTTTTTGTGCCCTATCGGCTCCCTATGAATGGTATTGGTGTAGCAGGTAATCTTGGTCCGGTTGAGGAGTCGTTGCGAAGGGAGATTCGTGCTCTTAAGGGCCTTGTTCTAAATCGGTAAGAAAAATCTCAAATACACTACCGAATCTCCGCTAATCCCGTTATATATATATAGACGTTCTTTCATGCCATACATCTCGCGCGTGCCTACATTGCCTGTCACGACGCCTTGATAAGTTATTAGCATTTGTCACTTAAACATGTACAACTGTTTAACCCACAGCTTCTGCCTTGTTGGCATTCCATGAGTTCGGTTTTTCGAATTGAGCCTATCAAAACTCGTTGCCAAATCATCTCAAAACTAAGAAAACCCATAACTCACTCAGCCACTAGGACATGATTGCTTGGGGCTGGCGTCCATTTCGCAAGCGATGTTACGCTGAAAGATGCTCATTTGGCGGCGCTTGTGCTGTGCCTCCCTCTACATGGATGTGTAGCAGTAATTTAAAGGCCATTAAGTGCTGCCTTTAAAAAGTCCCCTACGTATTCGCTCTATTGCTGCCCAAACCAATTCTAACATCCATTCAACATGATCTCTAACTTCCTCAAAAGCATTTCGGTAAGTTCGATAAGTTGTGCCTTGTATCAACTATCTAAATGGTGATCATAGAGGTATATCTGTCGGGGGTGCGACAGACCTGCAGAAAAGTAAGTCTTGCCACCTGGGTTTTCATGAATGGTCGCTCATCGTCCGACAACTACAGGTGCATATGCAATAAAACACATTTTGCACCTCTCGATATTGAAACCTACGGGAAAGACACAGCCTCCCAAGTGAGTCAATCAAATAGTAAATAGTAAAACTGATGTTTTTGAACTGCTTCAAAGATTCCCTAGTTCACGTTTAACCGACGATGTTCTATCCATGCTTTAATCTAGAGTGACATATTTTTTTATTATCCTTCATAGTAACTCTAGTTGGCTCTTCGTCCACGACTAATTTGGTCTATTATCCTGTATTCCTTTTTGACTTTGATATATTACCTGACCTAAAATATTTGTCAATCTTTTGTCGTACAGCATCAAGGAGCCCATGTCCGATTTCAGATGGCATTAATCAAAGTGCCGGTGGTTGGTGCTCATACAGTCCTGAGTCATAGCCCTTGATGCGGCCAAACAACATGCAAGTACATGTAACATGTGGACCACCCTCCAGCGGATTTACCGCTTGATCACAGCGTCGGCATACGCATATCGTTTCTCAAAATACCTGAACGTCTCTGTTCACGTACAAGACCTCGCTAGCCAAATAATCCCTTACAGCTGTCATTCGAACTACAGAGTACCTAAAATGGATATAGCTGTTAAAGAAACCATCGGTAGTACTGGAGGGAGGGCCACAGCAGATGCTATCGGCATTTTCAGCGTTACGTTTCTCGGAACTGCATCGGCACAACCATCTGCGACCAGGAATCATTCTTCATTGGCGTTGCGACTCGGCGCTGATGTTTGGCTTTTCGATTGTGGCGAGGCTACTCAACACCAGATCTCAAAATCGAGGATGGTGAAGAGGAGCAGGATAAGGAAAATATTTATCACACACACACACGGTAAGTATCTTGATCTCTAGCACGATTGTCTCTTCATCACTTCTAGTGTACGAAAAGGAGTATGTGCGCATCCTATGCCTTTCGGTTCGCTCACGGAAATTGTTTTTAGGTGACCATATATTTGGTATATGTCCTCTTTTGGCCAGTTGTCTGAACGGAGCTGGGGGGACTGCAGAGGGGACTGAAGATCCCCGCATGCAAACAGGGTCGACTTCCCTACCAGTCAGTTGAATTCTTAATGGAAATTGCATTTTCGATATTGAGCCTATTGACACATAGCCACTTGAGATATATGGACCCTTGGGAACCCGAGCATACATCCGTAATGCGTTATACCTGACACATTCAAACTTAGACGGTACCTATGTTGTTCATGAGCTTCGTTCCCCGACCGATCCTCAATATGGCGATAGCACTGCACTCTCCCGATCCTTGTATGAGCTGGAAGGCCAGAACATTCCTCAGATGAACGGGATATGGGAAAGCATCTACTCAGATGCTGTGATCTCTGTATCAGCAGCACCCATCTGCCACTCAGTCCCTTGCATTGGCTATGTCATAAACGAGTCACCAATTCCAGGGAGAATCGATCCTTCAAAATATGTTCCGCATCTCAAAAGGACAAATACCCCAATATCGGCAATGCGACAACTTCAACGAGGTCTTTCTATCAAACTGCCTGATGGGACAGTACTGCACGGGCCTCCACGAAGGCAAGGTCGTAAACTCGTGATTCTAGGTGATACATATGATCCTTCGCCGATCGCAACCCTTGCAAGGGATGCAGATATACTGATACATGAGGCAACGAATGCACATCTCCCTGGGATAGATCCCACCACCAAACCCACGGATACATACGAGTCAGTCGAGGAACGAGCTAGATCAAGAGGACATTCCACACCGCAGATGGCTGGTGTCTTTGCGAAACAGATACGCGCTAAGAAGCTCATATTGAATCATTTTTCTGCTCGATATGCAGGTGATGAATCAAGTGGTTCCAGGAGAATAATGGAAGCCATTAGCAAACTAGCAGCAGAGAAGTACGGACACGAAGTAGTCTGTGCTCAAGATTTTATGAGCTTTGATGTAGTACACAGCGGACGGTCTTGACTCACATACGAAATCCAATATCAAAGTTCTTCTTCACTATCATCCGGGGGTTCAGAAAGTTCACTACTCCCGTCAAAGGTTTCACCCTCCTCCAATTCCTCTTTAGGTAGTTTCTTTTTCACTGCCGCCTCTTTCTCCTTTGGGTCTTCCTCTAGTTCCCCCATCTCGATGTCATCGTCGGGATTGGGATCAATAACTTTTTGTGACTCAGATTCATTCAAATTTTTCTCCTCTTCAGCGTCTCCTCTAGTAGGTGGTGTAGGCATGACAGAATTATCCCGCGTCGAGATTTCTGTAATGACTTCTGTTATTTGCCCCCCTGCAGTTTCCGGAACGGGCGTCGCTCGCAAAGACGGAGTTCCAGAATCAAAATCTTTGTCCCTTTCAAAGTGTCGCAGTGACACGAGCTCATTAACAATGTGGTCAAGTGCGTTCTTATGACCTTGGATCGTCTTCTCCTGAATTTCGTTCTCGGAACGGATGGCAGTCATGTCATTCTCGAGAGACGCTATTTCTCTAATATCAACGTAAGCGTGACTGTGGATATGTCACTTTTTAACTCAACTGCTCGAGTTCTTCCCTGGAAGGCAAAGTGTATATCTTCTCCGCTACGATGTCATACTCCATCTTTCGTCGGCGAAGTATCTGTGCTTGTTCTAATGCCACTTTCAGCTCTTTGATTTGATTCTCTAATGACTCATGTTCCTGTTCTGAATTATCAAGTATCAGTTATTGCCACAGCCATTGGAACGAGCAATTGCGGCAATACCAATCTTCCGCCTCTCCTTTTGATACTCTTCAACTTGCCTAGTCTCGGCTTCACATGTCATTACACTCTTCTTCAATAGCAATTGCAGTGAAGCGAGCTCAATGAGAAAGGCCTCCTTAGCATCGTCAATTGGTCCTGTCTGGGCTGTGTCATCCGACGGCTTAGCCGAGGTGGTACTGACACTGATGTAGTTATGAAATTTTTTGATGACGCGTTTCAAAGGTCGTTCATCGTTTGTGATGCGCGCAAGAACAATGTTATCTATAATAGCAGCCGGGCATCTATCAGCCCGTGTTCAGTGGAGGTTTGAAGCTACGAGGCATGCAATACCTTCTTCCTCCATCGTAAGCGTTGGAATCAGGGTGATGGGCGATGTCATTGTAATCAGCAGGATGACCCTTGGATGACGGGGAGAGGTCTCTTTCAAGAAATAGTTTAACAAGTGATGAGCGGCAACGGTAGAATTGTGTGACTTGAACCATTTTTAGAAATTGTCAATCTCAAAAATGTAACGCAAATGTAATGTAACGACTGAGGGTCCTAATGCCCATTTTGAATATCTTATCATTGCTCACCAAAGCCGTAACAATACAACGACCCGAACAGGCCTCACAAGTGCACTTGGAGATATCGATATCTACTGATTTGAACCTGGCGCTAAGGGATCCAAGTGTATAATGTATAACTGATCGTCAGAATTCATTGATCATCTAGAGCAGCATTGTGCAAATGTATCCAGGCTTGAATTTTCCAAGTCTGCCAAAGGAACTGTGGACATTGGTGTGGAGTTTGTTTATTACGCAACTGCTTGTACGATGATCAGATCACGTTTTACCTCCTTGTCTGACAGAGTCACTGCTTGGTGAAGACAGGGAATATATTATCAGCGAAAAATCTAGGCTCGATGTGATGCTATTTACAACTCGAAAACTCAGATGTACATCAGGCTGAAGGTCGAGGGTGAGGGGTATACACACAATTGGAAAGAAATACCTATCCCCTTCTCATCTGCCCCGCCGATATGATCTTCCGCCGCGCCTCTTCTGCTAGATTTGCCCAGAATGCAATCTCTTGTTGAGATTTAGGATGGGCCGTGTGCTGTGTAGTTTTCTAGATTGCATAAGTCAGACGAGAGAAACAGAAACTCCATCAAACACACATCGAAACCCTGTAAAATACTCTCGATGATCATTGACTGTGTAGTAGCGTTGCCGAGGGGATCTGAAATCCTTGAAGCATGTCGAATTATCAAATTTGTCAACTCGTTCCGTATTTTGAGGAGGCTAAGCCGTTGTCAGCATCAGCCATGCTAAGATCAAAGAGGTAATTGACATACTTGTCAAAAATCATTGTTTCCTCATCGTTCACGGTCAAGTACACAAAGGCATTGAAAAGCACAACATACTTCCAACACACCTATCGAAAGCGTAAGCCCAGATTATATGATTCTTTGGTTCCAAATTTACAGCAGTCAACGTTACATCGGTCGTGACCGTGGCACGACTGAAATATCCTCCGGATGTCCCTTCTGCTAATTTTTTCAAAGCCTCATTGCTCTCAGACATAGATTCTCGAAATACAGGCCACATTTGGATCAGTATGCTGAAAATGAAATGCTCGCCTGGTGGGCAACGTCGCTTTTGCACTTCAGTAACGACATTCTCAGATAACCGAATCATCGTCAATAACGATATGACAGGTGGCTTAGGTTCTAGAGCCGATCGTATAAATGTCTGTCGAATCACCGAAATGAGACAGAAGACTGGTAGATGCGAATAGAAGGTATAGAAGATTCACCCTGCAATAACCGAGCACGGGGTCAAAAATCTGTCTCCATAAGGAATCATAAGTCGCCTGCTCCTCCTTCGAGTTCGGAATTGTAGTAAGATCGCTGAATGCCGTGGAACCACTTCGCTGTCGATTGTAATCTGATGTGGAAGAATGGAGCTCCGAAGGCACTCCTTCTGGCGAGAGTAATTCTCTTGGTGTAAGAGATGGCTTTAACTCGGTGACGATGATTGACGGTACCACGTTGAAGAAAGCTGATAGAAAGGTGTATTCTGCAGTTGCATTGTCCATGAAGACAAGTAACAAAGATCTGTATATAGCCTCCACCGGTTCTTTCTATGCTAACAATTAGCATACTGAACTAATGGTGTCAATTACCGGAACTTACATAAGATTTGTCGTCGGCCATATATGCTAGCGTTACAGTCGGTCCGTCAATCTTAGAATGTGCGAGACGGTCGAGGTCCAATTTGGAGTCGCGTTCATTACTGCTTATCACAATGTTCTCAAACTTCTCAGCCGTACGAGACTACTATACAATTAGTGAGGCCCGAACGTCCTCATGTATAGAAGCTCACCCTGATGTAACCGAGACTGCGAGAGTATCGACGAAAGCCTGTCTCATAATAAAGTCGTGCCGCTCCAATGTATGATCGTTGTACCTCAAGCGCAACATCACCAGCTTGGCGATGTAGAAAGGCATATAATGGACTATACTTGAGCAGCACTGACGTTTGCAAGATTTGCATATTAGTCGTGACGCTCGCTCGAATAGGTTGGAATAAGGTAAGAAAGAATGTTCTGAGCTTGGTCGCAGCCTGGAAAATCCTCTTAATAAGTTTTGTATACGGAGATCATGGAGACAAGAACATACCACAATCCTCAATCCCTCTGAAACTTCACCCAGGTCTCTAGCAGCCTTCACTCTCACACGAGCTTTCGACAGCATCAATCTCCTTTCAAGATCTTGCACAGCATCGATCCAAGGTTCTCCGACATTGGTATCCAGTATCAATGTCATGAGTGCAGGAGGAACTGTGATTTCAGAAATCAGGCTCGAAAGAGGTCGTTCAATCCGCTATACGAGAGGAGATGTCATTGAGTAAGGAGGTAATGCCCAAGTCCAATAACGTACTCGTCGGCTCTGCAGTTTGTTATCAATCTCCTGGCTGCGGTCCTGCAAATCCGAAATTTGGCCGGCGACAGCTGTCAGATCTTTCTGGAACGTCGAGAGGAATGAGTCTAGAGAGTCCAGAAGCCCGATACTCGTCTATGTGCGCTCTCAGAACTCGATTAGTTCTTGACGGTCAATGGCAACATACTTGAATCTGGTCATGAAGTTCAACGTATTCTCTTGTCCGAGTCGTGTCTTTAATAATGCCCTTTGTAGGTGAGCTTCAGGAGATAATTGAATTGTTCAGGTGACCCACAGAAATTTGCTGCAAGTAGTTCCACAATTTATTCGAGAACGAAGATGATGGATACTCACCAGTAGTCTCTGCTGGCATCGTTGAAATGCGGAATGTCGATTGAATGAGTTGGGTATCACAGGGTGATATTTTACAAAATACGGAATGATGGGAGAGCCCGGGCCGAAATGTTTCCAAAAGACAAATTGATTGGATCCACTACATACGTACACATCAGGACAACGCGTAACCTAAGGAGACGTCTGGGCTATAATGTTGGGGTATCCGTAAATCATCAGAGTTATAATTTAAGCTCATGTCTTGGGGCATGTGGAAACCAGTTTGATGAGGCGGGAGACGGTGGTGTGGAAGGGGATGTTGCAAAATAGGATGCTGCTGCGGATTCTGAGGCGGAGGCAAAGGGGGTGAGGGTCCTGGTTCAGATTCTGCTTCACTATCCTCTCCCAAAATGTCGAGCTGAGCCCATTCAAAGCCAGCTGGTTCTTCTATCAACTTTCCCAAAATATTTGGAAGATCAGAATGGTCGCCCTGGGCTGCCTTCACCCACCGTTTGCTGATCATCCAGCTCGCAACTCGCTTCGGTGGGAGACCGAATCCCTCTTTGACAGGACCACAGGTGCGCTCCTTCTTTCCGGTCCCTCGCTTGATCTTATTGGGCATGCCCTCATCCAAGATGCCATAGAACCGAACAAGCCTTTGACTCCGCCAGGCATGACCTCGCGTGCGAAGAATTGAAACTTGCTTCCCAGAAACATCTGTTTCATAGTCGGACTCCTCTGAGGACATGCATTCAATTTGCAGGGCGCCATCAAACGTCACATGATGTAACGCTTCAATCTTTTCCCTTGCGTCGGCACGGTTAGCTAGTTTCTGTGAAAAGGCAATACATCAGTACATCAATCCTACAATAGATATCTTCTCTTGCGGCCTCACAATTTTTCTTCTAGAAACACGCCGGGCTCTCCGTGCCTTGGCATCCTCCCGCTTCTTCAAATTCTGGGCAGTTAGCGCATCCCTCTGAGCTCGAAATTTCTGTCTGAACGTGACAAAGCACTGCTCAAAAGTCGCTTCTAGAATTTTCTTGTTGAACTCCTTCCGCGGAACGTGCTTGTACAATTTGCTATTCTCTCTGATGTCATTCATAATGTGAGTCTTCATGCGACTGTTATGGACAGACTGCTTCGTGGTTTTATCCCACACAAATCGAACGGGGTCGTTGGACTCGAAAGCAACTCCCTCTATGTGACTGTCAGGTAGTTCCTGTCCCGTTTCTAGCTGCATCATTCGAAGGAAATGCGCCCGCATAGCGTGCTAGCAGCCAGAACTCAGGATTGAGTATACAAAGGACAATAAGAATAAAGACTAACGTGAATAGTCAGGCACCGCCTGTCGTGATGGTTGGTCCGACGTATTCGATACCTGGGATTAAGTTCAGAGCTATCGGAATCGGTGTCAGAACCAGTAGTTGACAGATTAGCATTTGAGCGCTTCCTACCGCTCCTCGAGGATGTGGCATGAGATAGATATGGTGAGCGAGGAGACCGTGGAGATAGAGAGATCTCTGTCGGATTGACGTTAGGCGACGGTGAAGGAGTGGCAGATCGAGGTGGGGACAAAGAATCCATGAGAGCAGCTGTGGGTGGCTGCGGTTGTGACTGTAGTCGGTAATTAAGGTGGACAGGAGCCTGTCGATTTTGAACACCCTGATATTGTTGAGTAGGGAGATGATGCAAAGGAGGAGAATGCTGCATCTGCACCGTTGCCTGATGAGACTGATACTCGTGGGTTACACTACTATCACAAAAACGTTGCGTCATGGACATGTGAGGTGCTGCGGAGGGGTCCTGAGCAAAATGAGTGGCACCATAAACAGGAGTACTATGAGGCACCGGGGAGACAGGGGAAACAGGCTGGATAGGTTGATGGGGTTGAGACGGGGGGACTGCAGGCGACATGGCGTACTGTGGAGTAAACAGGCCCGTAGCGAGATGGGGAGTACTCATGTTCGGTGAACAAGCCGGGGATGTTCCAACAGTATTGAGGGGAAGGGCAGTCCTGTCAGAGTGACCGGCCAGGGAGCCATTCGTCTGTGAGAGGGCAGCTTGCAGCGTAGCAATCTGCTGTCTCATTTCACCCATCTGTTGTTCCATCTCGACCTGTCTTTGACGATAGCTAAGCTCCTGTTCTTGCTCCCAAGCCCGACGCCTTTGAGTTTCGCGCTCCTGTGCTTCTCGGGTTGTATTCAGGGCACGAATAAGTTCGTAAACGGCATGCCCAGCTGGTACAGACAGCCTCGAAGGTCGAGGTATCATCTGCATCTGCCTAGCATATAATAAGTATACAGTTACAGATAGTGCGAGATGACACACGGTGTTTCCACAGTGGGAGGTTGAATCTCTGGGATCGCAAGCTCAAGCTCACTCCGGTGAGAGACATAATTTTGAACACCAATGACATTCTGATGAAAAGGACCAAGGTAGTTCGGAGGTGGTTGTGATCTTGGATGACCAGCATAGGGATTAAGTGCATCTGAAAGTTCACTAGATGTCATAGCAGGTTGAAGGGATCAGAGGCTGGCAAAGCCTCAGAACCCTGGAGCCGCTCATAAGAATGGTTTTGTCCATCACTCGGAATTGACGGATCTGCTTGTGACAGAGGGTCTAGTCAAATAACTATAAATGATACGTCAACAACTAATCATGGACGCGTCATCTTTGAAGTCAGGTAATTAGCCTCCCAGTCTCCTCTCTGTCCTCTATTCCGTTTTTTGTTTTCTCTACAAAAGCACGAAGTATGGATGCAGACCTTGGAATGTTACTTTCAAATCGGGCCGCTGCAGCTCGTGAAGCTCAGGGTGTACCGGATAAGTATGTTGCACTTGATCTCCAAGGTCCTTTGCTGAACTCATGAAAGTGGCGAAGTCATTCATATCTCTTCGTTGGCACTTCTCAAGGTATTAGGATAATATTAAAATTTCCCGCTGATATCTATCCACTTCATCATAGATGTTAAAACATGGACGTGCGGGAGTGCCAATGGAAGTCATGGGTCTCATGTTAGGCGAATTCGTAGACGAATACACTGTCCAAGTAATAGACGTATTTGCCATGCCACAGTCAGGAACAACGGTTACGGTTGAATCTGTGGATCACGTTTTCCAGGCCAAGATGGTTGATATGCTTAAGCAGACTGGAAGGTAAGCACTCCAATTGAGACATCGACTTTCCCGCCTTCAACCCAAAATATCCATTTCTTGATTCTATTTCCTTTTTCTGCATAGACCAGAAATGGTTGTGGGCTGGTACCACTCACATCCCGGCTTCGGATGCTGGTTGTCAAGCGTGGATATCAACACGCAACAGGTACGGGAATATGCTAGTCGTTTTCGCACATGCGGACAAACGTGCTTATCCAACGTCTTAGTCATTCGAATCTCTGAACACGCGGTCTGTGGCAGTAGTCATCGACCCTATCCAATCTGTTAAAGGAAAAGTTGTAATCGATGCTTTCCGCCTCATTAACCCTCACTCCGTCATTTCCGGTCGCGAGCCCAGACAAACGACCTCGAATATCGGACACATTAACAAACCCTCAATACAAGCACTCATTCACGGGCTTAATCGGCACTATTACTCAATTGCGGTCAATTATCGTAAAACGGACCTTGAGCAGTCAATGTTAATGAACCTACACAAACGCAATTGGACGGAAGGTCTCAAACTGCGAGATTTCCGTCTTCATAAAGAATCGAATGAGGATGCTATCAAGGTATGTTTTTACTTGTCACATAAAATCCTTGAACTGATCAATACGGCCGATATCCCCAGTCGATGCTGACGTTGTCAGAAGCCTACAATAAATCTGTACAAGAAGAATCGACGTTGACTGCAGAACAACTCAAGACACGGCATGTGGGAAAACAGGATCCAAAACGTCACCTTGAAGAAGCGGTGGAAAAAGCCATGGGTGATCAAGTTGTACAAAACCTGGGGACGATGTTGTTAGCCGAGCTATAGTTATCATCTCGAGCGGTGGGATAGGAGTCCCAGAGCATGAGGTAGATGATTCACTCCTGTAACATGACTGCACCATATCAGAAACCGCTGTTCTCACCATCAACACCTTCAGAAGGACACAAGAGCAGAAACTATTAAGAAGATTGTTCTCGGATTCCGAGTTAACGGATTTAGTGCTGAAAATTTTCTGAATTCTTTCTCCATTGGTACTGGAGGTTTACAGGGCGTAGTAACGTGCCAAGAGGTTCTCTTCGTTTCTCTTCGTCTGGTGGAGATATTTCTGTTGGGGTGTGATTAGTATTTATGACAGTTGACAATTGTCCAGAGAAGGGAATACAGTATGATAATTTTGTATCACTCAGAGAATGTATGAGTTTGGAGCAAAAAGATTGGAGCAGGTTTGTTCTCATGAGCTCTTCTCACAGAATATAGATGTGCTTGTTGGGGTTACGATTCCACTTTGAGGGAGTGATTAGACACCGGAGGCACCTTTACCCCAAAAATCAAACTTAGGGTGTCAGCCTAACTCCGTTTATCTAGTAAATGTGTTCAATGATACTTCACTACTGTCGATTTCTTGTTACAGAGTAAAAGGAAATTTGAATCGGAGCTTGAAGAAGGCTTTTGAGAAGTATGTTAGTGTACTGGTAAAAGCGGGGAAGGCGAAGAAGGGATAGATTAAAGCATGTTTTAGATGATCGAGGTCCTGTATGATTCAGGCTCAAAGGATATGGTGTGTAACATGATTCTCGGAGACTGTTGGAGGAGAGTCTCATCGCTGATATCCGATTTGTGGATTCCTCTCGGTGTGGGTAAATGGTACTTTTGGACCTTGCGAGTCTAAGAGTAATTAGATATCTACCATTAATCTGGTGAGGCCTGACCATGACAGGTCCTGGCTCCACTTTACCATCAACGCTCCAGGGACTAACAGTATATACTTATCCAAAGTGTATCATCATTGAAGGCAAGTGTGGGCTTATTTCGGGCGCCCGTTCCTCATATTTCGCCCCTCTATTTATCTTTCATCTGGTGGCGTACTAAATAAAAAGAAAGTCTTGTGACTTTTGTTTAGGACGGAGATCGGAGATGTTGGAATGGAACTTGTGCGGAAGTTGTTGCATGTGCATCCACTGATTAAAGGTTGAGCCAGAAAGTCTGATGTACAGATGATTATTTCTACCCACCGTTGGTGTGTTGTGAAAGGTCAATCAGTTGTGTAAGGGCCCAGTTGAAAGGCTGCATTTTAGTCAGATCGGTATGAACGGTTCGCCCTGTGAAGGGGGATATACGTTTTCGTACCCCGCTTGACCTCCTGTCTCAGAACGTAACGAATTCGAATGATGGTCCTAGCACCACGGATTATCGTAGTAAGAAACAACTTGCCAAGAGGAAGGTATATATGTATGACGATCGGTGATATGGAGTCGATTCCATCTCACGGATGCAGGCAAAATGATAGTGGTGAGACCCGAGGACGTATCTGTTAAAGTCTGGTCAGTGGACGAGGCACGAGTGCTGAGCTCTAGTCTGAATATGGCGTGGACTGGCCGATTTGGGATGAGAACCGGCCAACCTGAACCTAAACCTGGAATTGACTAGGTATCGTACGGTGAAGACAATCATATGAATGAGAGGTCTTTTGGGCTAGTGAGGTGCAGCGGCGTTGATCGATGAAACCGAGTCTTGCGCCATTGTTTATTTTGAAATAGGAACGATTACATGAAAAGAGTTACTTGCGACGCTTATAGGAATTAGGAACCCATAGTTTGGAAGGTCTACTGAGCTGAGGAAGGATACCAATTGCCCTGGATCGTCGAACGGCCTTGGCGAGTCGGCGTTGACTGCGCGCAGTGAGGCCAGTTACATTACGGCCGTAGATCTTACCCATTTCGGAGGTAAAGGCGGACAAGATGTTGGGATTAAGGGCAAAGTCTACAGGGTCGAGGTCGAGCTGGCGAAAAACATCATTGTGACGCGCAACCGAGGCAGGAGGGGGAGCCTTGGGACGCCTGAACCGGTAAGGGGTTTTGCACTTGTCTATATGGAGGTCTTTGGGAGAGATGATCTGTGGCTGGGGTCAGAAAAAGCGAAGAAAAGAGCGGGAGAAGACGTACGTCTCCCAAGTAGAATGTTCGCCATGTTTGAGAGGCTATGGACAGATGAGTAGGTGAATGAAAGAGGAGACGAGGAGAGAGACTAACCGAGGCCGGGAGTGTCAGTGTTCTCGATGATTCTGGTGAGAGTGGCCATGGTTTTTCCTGTGACATTGTCGTTGGGAACGGAAGACATGGCACGGGTATGCACGTGAGGCGCATAGCGGAGAGTACTGCGCAGGCAGGCAAACATGGCCGTCGCAGGCAAGCTGAGCGTGGGAGAAATCGAACAATTTAAATTTAATTATAAACAGGCATCTCTCAGCTTGCTCCATGTCGTGTCTCTCTAGTGTCTGAATGTCTGACCCGCCAATCCTCCGCAGACAATTGCCTGCACCTCTTGTCTTCTCCCCAGACAATGTACTCACGTCCTATGCCCCTGCCACAGTCTCCATGCCCTTCGTCAGGCGTCATGTAACTCGTCGCCTCAAGGCTGCAAAGGCCGAGTGCGACAGGGAGCTCCAGCGCGTCACACATTCCATCACCCTATCTTTCGAGGTGCGTCTCCGCGACGCAGACAACGACTTGGACCGTGACCGAGGCAGAGCCCAGGACGGCGATACCGACTCTCAATTAGATGACCTCGATTCTGTCGGCAGTGTCCATCCTTGTTTTGCCCCAGGTGTCTTCAGTGCCCTCCAGTCCGACAATGAGTATAGCTCAGACGGAGCTGGCGAGGGAGAGCTCGATCACTCCCATCACACTCGTCCCCAAGCCGTGCCAGATACCGACAATGCAAGAAATACCTCGCCCCTCACTCATTCTCGCTCTTCTCCAGGTCCCCAAACAACTTCTGGTCCTATCGGCCCCGCTTCTTTTCGTAGACATAATACTACTCCCTGGGATAAACCCCTCAGTTCTTCTCTTTCTTCTGGTGTCGTTGGATCTACTAGCCCTACTTCTTCCACCACAATGCTGCCTGAAGTCTCTCTCACTCGCAAGCTCACAAATTCCTCCAGCATCGGCACACCCACCTCCCGGAGCTCCGGGGCCCCTCCTTCTCGTCGTCTATCCCGCAGTATTCACATGGCTGCAAAGCCTCCTCTTTCCGGCCAGAGTTCCCGTTCAACTTCGCGCTCGCGATCACCTCTGCCTCCTTTCTCTGGTCATGCAAGTTTTAGTGATTACAATCAGGCTGCCATCACAAGGCGTTCCTCACGCATCCTCATCGACGATCCGGTTGATCCCACTATGTCCGCTCTCTACGGTCTCATCGGTGTTGCCACGGATATCATTGACATGACGGTTGCTCAGCTTACTGCCCAGCCAAAGGTGTGCGAATCTCTAGTCCAGCGTGTTCAAAATATTGGCAAAGCCTGGGAAGATCATCCTGGTTGGAACGGTAGGAATTGGTATGTCCAGGTCCTCCTCGCCGTCGCTAGTCTTAGTCGCGTCGTTGAGTGGTGGGAGGCCGAGAAGCAGTTCTGGAATTTCGATGAAAATGATACTGAGGACGAGCCCCTCCTGTTTGTCACAAAGTCTGTCGATGATGATCTTCAAACGGACAAACGTGAATCAGAGCTCGAGAACTTTCGTCTCAACGATAATGATGAAGCCAGGCATCGGCTCATGCGTCCAACCAGTCAGACGAAGCGCTCCCGAGAAGATCATCCCAAATCACTGGGGCTGGCGTCAATTCCACTAGTATCTCATGAGCATGCTCAAACACCATCAGACAAGGCGGTGCAAGAAATGACTGAATCTGCTCGAGTCCTTGCTACTGAACGCTTGCGCCTGCAGGTTGAAACGGCGCAGAATCAAAACATCGTCATGGAACTCAGTCTAGATGGGGAACACTTCCTTTGGGCCAATCACGCGTGGAGAGTCGTCGTTGGGTAAGATTTATACATGTCTTTTATTCATCACGTCCTATTCATCGTCTACAAAACACAGCACTGAGCCCGATGAGCTGTCAGGTACTCGTATATCCGATCTACTTTCACAGAACGATATCAGCGTGTTTAAGGATGCAACACACCGTCTGCAAGAGGACGATTCTCATACGGTCGAGGTTCGGTTCCAGCTTCAGATTGTACCCACCGTGGAACGTGATCCTTCTCTTGGGAGGCTTTATCAGACTATGGAGGGGAAGGGCATGCTGATGATTGATCGCATGGATGGTCAGCCCTCTCATACAATGTGGGTCGTAAAGCCCATAGCGCCGCCCCGTTACGAAAAGGAACGATGTGCGATAGTGATGGAACCAGGTGATCTCGCTCCAGAACCGGCGTCCTCCGTCCAAGCCTCTTTTGATTACAATACAGTCGGGTCCCCATCGACACCGCTACCATTCTCTCAGCCTATCCAAACCGAGCTCATTCTATGTCGTATATGCGAGTTTAAAATTCCTCAGTGGTATTTCGAGAAGCACAGCGAGACATGTGTTGAAACACATCGACTAGAAGCTGAAATTATGGAGTGCAATGAGTCCATTAGCGAGCTTCGAAATACTATTCGTGATATTACGAGTGCGCTGGATCGACCTTCACCCAATAATGCCGCTGAATACCGTGGAATGCCCATATACAGGCCTCCATCTACCCCCATTGTTTCCTCTCCTTTACAACTTTTCCGTGCGAGTAGGATGCAAAAGTTTGGTGTGAAGAAGATGCAAAAGAGGTTGCTGGAGCAGTTGGATGATATTTTATTAGTGGCCGTGGAAGTGTCGATGCCTGCACTCAAGGAACAAGAAGCCAACGAGCCGGTTGAACGGCAGCGGCTCCTATCGCCGAGCTCTGAGCGTAAGATTACTCAAATACGCACATGGTCAAAGCCTACGGTGGAGGATACGGCATTGACACGATTAGTGCAAGATGCTGAGCGTGTGATGAGACAAAAGATTGACACCGTCGTGCGCATGCAAAATACTATTCGTTACGCAGAAAAGATTTGGATGGAGTGGCAAGACAAGGTAGAAATCTTCCTAGCGACTTTGGGTGAAGGACACAGCGGAAGCAGTAGCGAGAGTGGTAGTGAGGAAGGAGAGAAGCAATGTGAATACGATTTATCAGAAAATGGTAGGGTTGATATTCGCAACAGCGAACGTGTCCGAGTCGAAGAAAACGTCGACGACCATTCCAGTACAGCCTCCGAACACGCATATGCTGGTGAATTATCATCTGATCCTACGCCTATGGCATCTTCTTTAGCTGTTCGTACAGTTTCGCCTACTTCCTTTTTACCCCATACCTTATCAGCTCATTCTGTGATTCCGCCTTCCGCATCTTCGATACCACTCGTTCCTTCGTCCGAGACCCGTCCAATGAGCATACCTATACCCGCCAACCCCATCACTTCTTATGTCCCTCGACAAATTCAGCACACGAGATCTTCAACCCCTTCATCTGTTTCCTCACCATTGGCACTCGCGGCTCCGATTGTAGCCTCAAATTCATTGGAAGAAACTATGCCTCCTATATCTTTGGATGAAACATCACTCGTCAATCTCTCTACTCCTGCTATCTCCTCTCAAACATCTTTGATCAGCCCATTGACAATCAAGACCCGCAAATCTGCTTCTAACCTTCTGGAGCCCAAGTTTGTCGTCACACCCCCAACGTCTCCCCGAGTTGCAGTACACGAAAGCACCAGTGGGCTTACTCGTGAACCTTCGACAAAACGAAGTCATCGACGTCACTCAGTTGTCAACCCTCTCCTGAGTCCGAGCATTGGCCCTATTTCTCCGCGACAGCCCACTGCACGGACGGCCACTTCTATCAAGGATTTTGACATAATCAAACCTATCAGTAAGGGTGCTTTCGGGTCAGTGTTTTTGGCGAAGAAGAAGGCTACGGGAGATTATTTTGCAATCAAGGTGTTGAAGAAGGCGGACATGATTGCGAAGAATCAGATTACGAATGTGAAAGCGGAGAGGATGATTTTGATGAAGCAGGCGGAATCGCCGTTCGTTGCCAAGCTGTACTTCACGTTCCAGAGTAAGGACAATTTGTATTTGGTGATGGAGTATTTGAATGGAGGGGATTGTGCTGCGTTGATCAAGAGTCTGGGATGTTTGCCGGAGGAATGGACGAAGAATTACATTGCAGAGGTTGTGCTTGGATTGGAGTATCTACATCAAAGAGGCATTATTCATCGGTACGATTTGATACTTCCGTATGTGTTCTTACTAATATGCGTATTTTCCAGTGATCTCAAACCTGATAACCTTCTCATTGACCAACACGGTCATCTAAAGCTCACTGATTTTGGACTGAGCAGGATTGGTCTTCTTGGGCGTCAGCATAACCAAGCTGAACTCGGGAGGTCCCTTACAAGGTACAATTCGCGATCAAGACCGCCATCCATAGACTCGTCCTATCTCTCTTCCCCCTTGATTCACACTCACGATACTACTGGAGGTTCGTATTTCAACCAGCGGTCGGCCTCTACCTCCTCACGACACTCGCCTTATCTGCTTATCACAGATGATGTTAGCGAGGGCGGTTCAGAATCCACGTCTGGACTGCATGTTCGCCGTAGTAAAGCCAATGATAGTCCTCTGCAGTCCTTCGCCACAGAACTTACAACAGACTTGCGGTCCCATTCTACAACTTCTGGTGGTGGGATAACTTCAACTAGTGAACAAAAGTTTGTGGGGACCCCGGATTATCTGGCTCCTGAGACGATCCTTGGCCTTCGGGGTGATGATGAAGGAGTTGATTGGGTACGTGGAGCTGCTTTTGCCTCGTGTGGTGTGACTGGCTGACTTGTGCCATAAAATACAGTGGGCACTGGGGATCATCACATATGAATTCCTTTATGGAATACCCCCGTTTCATGCTGAGTCACCCGAAAGGGTGTTTGAAAATATTCTTTCTGGTCAGATAGAATGGCATGAGGAATGGGTAGAATTCTCTGAGGAGGCGCGTGATTTCATCAAGGGCCTGTTAACCTTAGACCCTGGGGAACGCTTAGGGTCTAATGGGGCTGAGGAAGTCAGGGCTCATCCTTTCTTTGCCGGAATTGATTGGGACAAGGTCACAACGACAGAAGCCGCGTTCATTCCCCAGGTTACGGACCCTGAATCAACAGATTACTTTGATCCTAGGGGGGCTATTCCGCAGTTGTTCCAGGATGATGATCCCATTTCCCTTGCCACTACTCGGTCATCGCGGGGAAGTCCTATCACTAGTTTGTCAATGCCACCACCTTCCATGCCTGTGCCCATAGCGCATAAAGAGTCGACATCGGGAATGGGTAGTGACGATTTCGGCTCGTTCAGTTTCAAGAACTTGCCGGTTTTGAAGCAAGCAAATGATGATGTTATTCGGAAGTTGAAGACAGATCAGATGGCACCGCTTACCCACGCACTGTCTGAGCCGACGCATAGTAGGAGGAAGAGTCAGTCTGCGAGGATCAAAAAACCTCCTAGTGTTGTTACCTCGCTAGATCCGAAGAATCAGCTGACGAATCCCCCTTCACCAGCAACCTCGATTTCGTCCATTGCTTCGTCACCCTCGAGGACGAGTTTACCTCCGCCAACACCTGGAAATGGGACTCATATCCGCAAGACTTCTGAGTTCGGAGCGGTTGAGCGGTTTAAGCAGAATCATATGGAGGACCGACGAAATTCTATGCTGAGCCGCCTTCGTACTGCTTCCGTGTCGAGCACTGGGGATGGGTCCGGCTCTGAGACATGGAATTCTTCTGTTGGACTTGGTAGCCAGCAAGAATGCTATACCCCGCCTTCGTCAGTACACTCGATAGATTTGAGGAAGGGTCCTGATTCGATGGATCGCGCGGTGACATGTTTGTTGGCGGAGGATAACCCTATCACGGCTAAGATTATAGAGACCCTGCTGATACGTCTGGGTTGCCGATGTGTTGTTGTTCACGACGGTTCGGAGGCGATTAGTGTTGCTATGGGTGATATCAGTGAGTCGAGGCCTGTTTTCTGCACCAGGCCGTGCTGATCTCATGTACTAGAGTTCGATTGTATCCTTATGGATCTACATATGCCAGTTGGTAAGTATACTGCCTTGTTGATCTATCGAAGTGGAAACGAATGATTGGCTGTGTGTTACAGTCGACGGGGAAGGTGCTGCAAGATATATTCGAAGTACGAACAGCAAGAACACGAACACACCCATCATTGCTGTTAGTGCCTATAGCAGCACGGACCCGAGTGAGCTAAGTAATATTTTCTCCGCTTCGTTGTCGAAGCCTGTACAGAAAGTGCATTTGCTAGGTCAGTTGGTTTTGCGTTGCGCATCTCATATTGTGTTGTGATTTACGTTGTATCAGCTGCCATGCGACAATTAGGGTTCAAGACTTCAACGATGTTTAGCAATAATACAAAAGTCCTCGCTACCAATCGCCCACAGGCGAACCTTCCTATCTCACCTTATGCCCAACCTGTTAACGTTCATTCATGATCATCGTTTCAGTGATTTTTCTGGTTGTTTCGATTTGGTTCATTCTTTTCTTTAGGCCTACAGTACGATTCAATTTTGTCATTTCTTTCTTGCTCCTTTTTGTTTTCGTCAACTCCCTATTTTGTCGCTCTGACGATATACACTGCACATGCATTTCTCCATTTCTCGCCACCCATACACTCCGTCATCATCTCAGCATACTATCATTGTCGTATCATCCCTGCATATGTAACATACTAGATTTCATATCCTATACTCTACGTCCTGCTGGGTCGATTTTATTTGAACAGCCACCATCCTGAGAGTATTGACAATGGTAAAGACTGTTAAGGACAGAAACGGACACGGTATTACCTCTCGATCGCATGCCACTATTGCCATTTGTATTTAGATTGCAGATAGGACGTGAGAGAGATAGTCTCAGGGTGATTTCGGAGGGTGATAAGGCAGGCTGCACAGAATGGGAGGCTGAGAAGCATCATCACTATAATAGCACAGGCTTGATTTATAATTGATTTATAATTTTAATTTCCCGAACAAGATTTGGTGTCATTCTGTCCGTTATATTTCTCAGAAGAGAGCAGCTAGGATACCAAACATTTGTCCAGATGTTGATGAAACATTTCCTCGGTCAAATGTCAAGAAAATTCGACTCAATCACCTTGGGTTGCTGGAAATTGTGCCGAGGCCCCAGGCACCGCTTGGTACTTGGCGGCGTGGGTAGATACGAGTGCCTGATACTCTATGCCCCGTGCCGGCAGCTTCGATGCTTTCCTCATAACCTCACGCCGCTCAGAAGAACTCTGGGTCAATGGATGATCGTGCGCGAGCATATAACCAGTCTTCCGGTGAGTTGGTCGGCTATTGATATATTGACAAGTCTGATGGATTCTGTTAATCTCAATATCGAACTATTTGTTTGTCTCCACCTGAATATCGTGCAAGCAAGCAGTGCCTTGGGTGCATTCAGAATATGGAAATACTAGGGAAAGGCGTTCGATCGACTACAGGCAGCCTCTTCGAGCGGCAACGTCCCCCTTTCCTTCAACGACGTCTTCCCAGATGGATCCCTATCTAGGTCAGACTGCCTATCCCCCTCCGCCACTTTATTCTAGACAGCAGAATTCTCAGACGACACAAAGGTCCAACATTCACTTCTCTCAGAACAAGAACCATACACGTAGCACTTCTCATTCCACGGACGAACCTATACCTGGCCCTTCCCAGTTGTATCCTGCACACGAACAACAACTCTACAGTGTTTCGTATTGTAATCGCCATCAGGGGCAGATGCCATCACCTGCACCATTGATTCCTGTGCCACCCAAACCGCCCGCACTTCAAGAAACGAGGCAGAATGGAGGGCACGCCCTGCTACACCCAACCTTGTCTCGGTCGTTCACGTCTCCTCCACCTGTGCCACCAAAGCCAGCGTTGTTACCTCCTGATGCCTATCCTGGAAATTCTTGGCCTGTCAACATGCCATCAACTGCGGGTAAGATACTGCGGCCGCCCGGTGCCATTGCCGCTGATCAGCTCCAAGAAGAAGAAGAAGAAGATGGAGATGACCTTGCAGTTGCAATGGCGCTGTCAAAGGATGAGTCTGAAAGGGAAGTAGAAAGAATGCAAGAGCTAGTGAGGTTAGAGGAGGAAGAGCTTGAGCGTGCTTTGGCGGCGTCCATGTTGACAGCAAATGGAGGATATGACGGTTATGAGTTCCATCTCCAAGCAGACCCTCCAAACCTGGCGTCATCTGCGATTGAGTCATCCCTTTTAGCTGCTTCTCCTGATGTGCACCCACAATCTGGTCCTTCGTTGTCATCTTCAGAAGCCCCTGCAAAAGATACTTCTTCGCGGGTACAGAAAACGGATGAACCTGATCCCGAAGATAATGTTTTTCAGGTGCCTGAAGGGACAGGACCAACTTTGACTGCCTCTCCGCCCCGGATGACAAAACGTCGTTCACCTTCACGCTCTGGGACGTCGTCTGATTATGATCAGGTTGAAATATACCCTCCTGTGGCTGTGGGTCAAACGTCCATAGCGCCGTCATTCCCCAAACCTGAAATTCCCAAGATAGAAACAAATGATGATGGTGGATTGCCTTATCTCAAAGGTACAAGGGAAGGTCTACCAGTTTCAGCTCCCATCCGTACGGAATCGCAAAGAAGGTCAAGATGCAGCCCTGTGTCTGCATCGTTCCTCGACCTCAGCTACGGCCCGTACATTGATGAGGATGAGGCTTTCGCTCGGAGGCTAGCGGAAGAAGAAAAGGAATCTTCCCAGAGGCTAACAAGAGAAGAAGCTGCTGGTCTGCGTCAAAAGGATAATCTAAATGGCCAAAAACCTTATGAGTGTAATCTTTCCCGCAATTCCAGTGCAACAAGTGCGAGCACACGCCCTTGCTCTGACACCTCAAATGATCTTCCTACGTACGACGATGTAATGTCGATTAGCACAGGCCCAGCATCACGAAGGTCAACCCTCCTCCCTGAGGTTACGGTTGATCCACCTACTTCACCGGAAAAGGCTGAGTTAGTACGGAATTCCTCTGCGACAAGTGCTTCTATTGCAAGGGCCTCGTCACAGTTCGTTGTCTCTTCTCCATCTAATGGTCTCAGTGCTGTCCCTTTACCACCAGATGGACCGCAGCGAGTCATTGGAAGAGTATCTTCTCTGAGTGCATTAATTCCTGTCCGTCCACTGATTGAGGACGGGTTCCCCCCCTCGCCTGTTGATGATCTTGCAACACCCACGAATCATTTGTCAATAAATCCCAGAGCTGGCCACCCACCGACCACTTCGATGAAAGGTACCGACAATGCGAGTGACATGTATTCAGGCCCTAGTCGTGCAGGTACCTTTAACGCGAACCTTTTCATTGATGCTGAATTGCTCCATGGAGTTTGTTCGTCCTTATCCTCTCTGATTGTTGACCTTATGTTCATAGTGGGTTTTTTTTAGCCATTCAATTCACGCCACCTGTCATTTCCGCTAAACTGATGCCTATGCAAGGTCAAATACCGACGCTTATCTCTTTACCCTATGGCCGGTGTCCACCACTGCATTTTCAAGCTTCGAGTTGGCGTCATATGTTGAAACTGATGGCTCGATTAAGTAGCACAAAGATGGAACCTTCCATCGAAGCCATGGCTGTAATTAAGAATGAAGTACTCAAACTTCGAACAGTCATTCAGTTCATCAAGGTAAAACTGGCCTTCCTATGGTGCACCGAGATGCTGATATTTTATAGCCTCATCACATGTCAGATGAATGGCGAACTATCCTATGGTTCACGATCGATTATCCTATCCCTCCCAACATACCAAACGCTGCCAAACACAGCTCTGCCAATGTCAATAATCTGCCCTTCTCTTACACGCTTTCTAGTATCCCTGCATTGCTTAAAGATGCTTCGGATACTTCCCTTTCCAAGACCTACACGATACCGGCTACAAGTTCTGTTCCCTATCCTTCTCTTCCCATTACATTTCCGAACCTTGCATTATATCTTCAAGCCGCGCTCGATGATTCGAGAATGCAGAGTGAATCTAGTTCCTTGCGAAAACTGGCAAAGATGGTGCAGACATGTTATCCCAACGATTTGGTGCCTCGAAATTTGGATGAACCGGAAAACTCAAGAGGTGTAAGTGGTCTTTTCAAGAGAGTCATGGGAAGAGGGGGTAAGAAGAAGGGAAGAGGTGGGAACGAAGATACATATGACCTTGTAACGCCTTTTGTCCCAGAAGAATGGGGTTAGAGGTGATTTTTGTTGTCATCTCTTGTATATCGTCTTTTGATCCTCCTCCTCTTGATTTACTTTATAATTGCCTGAAACTTTGATTCTAGGCTACAAATTAGCCATTTTTCCCCTGGTATTTTGGGTTCTCGCTTCTGTCAAAAATGTAGTATGTCTGTCGAAGCTGTCAATGGAGTGTTAAAGGGAAACGGACTGATCTTGCTTGAGTTGAAGTTCACAGAAGTCTCATGGAAGAAGACAAAAGAGAACTTATCTGGATGTGGATCAAGTTTGAAGACTGATCTAGGACATGAATGATGATTTTGACTTCAATTTATATGCTATGCCATCTACATGTTATGTGGTCATAACTTCTAGAAGAGATAGGGGTGGATTGTTAAGTATGGTTCTCACTCTAAGCAGAAGTCTGCAGTTAATTGTTGTATGGTTATAATTTCAAGATAGAATAAAGCAGATCGCTTAGATTTAATTATCAGACTGAGAAAAGTATAGAGGACAACCTGAAGTCTAGATGACAAGTTACTAGGCAATGAAATATAGTGATTTGATCTATGTATAAGTGGGTGTATGTAAGGGCAACTAGTGGAGTCTACAGGGTTTTGTGGACTTTCACAACCTCCAGAAGAATCTAAGTTACATTGGCATAGTACTGTAAATACACTGCTTACCTTTGTTACATCCCATGTTCCAGCATTATCTGTTCCTACCCACAGATAGCCACCTACCCCATCTGTGCTCCCAAACCTCTTCTGGTATGGATCAAAACCATCCATTTCACCTCAGATGTCCTCACTAGTCCAAGATAACTCTATGGATATCCCCCTCTTGACATCTGAGGATTACAAGTAATCATAGTAACTTGCTTAATAGTTACATTCCAGATAGCTACCCTAGGTATACTAACTAGTATATAATCTAGTAGCTTATACTGTAGTAGTCATTCTAAAAATCAACTAAAACTAGCACACCTTTTCTAGTGTTAGTGATAACACATTTTGCCACTCTTCAAGTTCCCAGTTTCTGATCCAAAATATGCAACCAGTATGACTCATAGAGATGCAGCACATAAGCTGAAGCCAAAGGTCATTCTGCTCTATCTTCTACATTCTCAGATAATGCAAATCACTTAGTTCTAAACTTTCAAGATGCCCCTTCTAAATCTTAGATAATGAAATGTGAACTATATCTAACAACCTTCATGTTAGAGTTGTGAATGATGGACTGGACTCTATTATATTCCTTTTGGTTTTATTTTCTTTTTATTTGAAGTTTTATTTTTTATTTTTTTGGTTTGGACTTAGAAGTGGTATGACATCACATGTGACAGAGACATAACACCTGTTACAGGATTGTTACATATATTATAGTTATGGTCACCCCATCATATGATACAGAGAAGGTTATAGAAGATTGTGGAACAGATGATATTATATAACATGGTAACAATATGCTAGTCTTATGAAAAGTACATGTACTTTAGGGTAGGTTAGTTGTAGTGTGTGTGTACAGACCATGATCTATGGTATATAAAATAGACTAATTTGTACTTAGATCTCTATTGAGTTCTTTTGTTTTTACTCAAAGACCTAAGTTATAACATTAGGACTCAATACTCTTTTCTTTTAGTCAAGAAGAATTACCAGGCTTTAGATATAAGAGGAAGTCTAGCTATTTGTCTGCACTAAAGCCTACTGGTATATTTTAGACATATTACCTTTTTGTAAATGTGCTCTATACCTTTTTCATTATCAGTTTTATACTGTTGGTTCACTTATAATCTGTCAGGTGTGGTTCACACTGGGGTGGAAGTCTGCAGAATAGACTCAGAGATG
>Ga0157357_1000092_pt1 | contig 33313 bp, 44 predicted proteins | sample AttcapACBM1_FD_111485 | JGI IMG/M metagenome (GOLD analysis project Ga0157357, IMG submission 111485) | Fungus gardens microbial communities from leaf cutter ant in Botucatu, State of Sao Paulo, Brazil - Atta capiguara ACBM1 | ecosystem: Host-associated > Fungi > Mycelium > Unclassified ... | reverse complement strand
CATATCTTTGTACATTCGCGCCACTTCGTGTGCTGAGATTTCTTCTACACTGTTTACCCGCAGGTATATGGTTGCCTGTTGACAACACAATACCAGAGACATTGAACTGTCCTTACTCAATTCGTCACTAGAGTATGTAGATAGATATAGATATCGGGCTGTATATCCCCGCAGTCTAGCCTCGCCGCGATAGGCTAATAAATACGAAATTCATATACATCCTATAAGACGAGAAAAGGAACCAATCGCCCTATAATAGGTAATATAGGTTGATACAGAAAATGAAATTAATCGAGGCGCCTCCTCTTTTCCCGATATTCAACATTAACTGACCGTTCTCTCGATCTTCTCCTCTCTCGCCACTGACGTCGCTCCTTGAGCGAGTCCGGGGATCGTGATTTCGACCGAGAAGTTTGGTTATCGCGGTGATTTCGGTAGTTGTCATACCTATTTCTCCTATCATGCCTACGCCACACCGACTCTCTTTCTTTGTCATCTTTCTTATTGGAACCATCGTCCCTTTCCCTATTGCGGTAACCTTGTTGAGTTCCATGGTCACGAAAACCTCGATCATCCTTCCATGACCGTGGACCTGATGCAGCAGAAGTAGCACCCGCTCTCACCGAATTCTGCGGACAATCTAAAGGATTTCGTAAAGTCAAAAGATAACAGCCTGTGTAGCTAAAACAAACCTTTCTTTAAGTGAGGCCCACCACATAAGAAACAACCACCAGCATCTGTTCCGGTACCTCCCAATTTCACAGGTCCGGCGCCACCGAAACCGCTATTGCCGACAGTCGTATCTTGATCCAACAAGTGCGTATACTTTGTACGTCCTCTCTTGCCAAAATTCTTGACTTGCATGACCTTAGGAAGGAGTGTCATATCGATCGTTGACTCTGTAGCCTCCGTAAAATCGTGCTTTTTCAGAACTTCCACGTCCTAGATATTTGAATTTGAAAGCCAATCATTCGCGGTACGGTGGAGTGGGAACGAACCTGGTGGAAAGCACCCTTGTGCCAGTACTTTTGCAGGAATTTCTGTTGCCCTTTTGGTTTCTCTGCTCTTGTCTTGTCCGCCCTCTCTAAATCTTCTTTGTGTCGTTGCTCCTCAGGTAGAGCCCTCCTCTTCTCAATTTCCTCCCGTTCCTGGTCTCTCAGTAGCTCTTTTTCTTTCTCCTTTTTAATCCGCCCAAGTTCACGCAGGCGCCAAGCTTCGAATTCATTTGAAGGATCCAGACCATCAGTATCATCAACGTCAGGAACTTCATGCTCCTTCTCCTCTATAGTATGCGATATCAACAGTGTTTGAATGGGAGATAGAAGCGAGAGACATACTTTCAGCAAGTTCTCTTCGTATACTTTCAGCTACCATGTCATGACTTTGTTTCCGCCGCTCCTCGGCTTCTTGTTCTCTTTTACTTTGCATTTCTGCTGAGTCTTCCGCCAGCGCATCTTTCTCAACTATCGTTGCACGGGCACGTCTATAGCCATGAGCACAACGTTCTAAGATACCAAAACAACACATACTTGGGTACAAAGACTGGTCGGAATAAAGGTTGTGGAGCTTCTTCTTCGCTCTCATCTTCACTCGACTGTAAAATGCAATGGGTAATGCACAAACTCGAATGAGACTGATAGGCCCACTTCCTCAGATTCTTGCTCTTCTTCTTCAGAATCTTCGGATGATTCTAAAGAATGGTTAGAGATATCGACACAGAACGAATCAATTCTGCTAAAATAAGAAACACACCTTTTTGACCCTCCATCTCAGTCTTTCCACTCTCTAAACGTCCTGCCACAATAACTTTCCCCTCTTTACTGACACTCACATCTTTCAAAGCAACACTGATACTCTTCCCTTTGCTGTCAACTATTGCTTTCGGTATCTGCATGCCCTCGTCCTCGTCCTCTTCTCCACTTACACCCATACCAATGTCCCCAACATCCCTGATCTGAACGTCACCATTCTCTTGTGGTTTAGATTCCTGTGTCTCGTCAACATCCGAGTCAGATTCGGCTTCCACCAGACCTTTGGGTGCTTTACCCTTCCAGTATCGCGCAGCTGGACGCGGAAGCCTCGGAGCGGTCTTTTGTCGTATTGTTGGCATGAAATCAACAAGGGAGCCGGTACATTGAAGTCGGATGATGAAAATTAAACAAAGTACAACATCTTCGGGGAGTCGTGCATAACGGTTGATCCGTTACACCAAGACTTTCCAACTCCAGGTACGGCAGCACGGGAAAATTTGCTGACTGTATAAATCAGTCTTTCCTGGTGAGTTTCATGCCTATGAAAATCAGAACAAAGTTCTGAGGTGCCGAAGTGAGGGTCTGATGACATGCACTGTAGCTACTGCAACTGGGGGTAGACTGCAAAATATAATACAAATGGCTCCGAAACGTAAAATACCCAAAAATATCTAATAATAACAAATAATTGACATTTGAATTGGAGAGGATAGTGAAGCTCAAACAAGTCCAACAACGACAGTTGCTCTGAAACTAACCTCCTTTCCATGCCTAGTCCTTCTAGCAGGAGTGTAAACTTCTCCGTCATCTTCTCCCCCAAAATCCACATATTCCTCTGACTTCAGTGAACTTGACTTCCAGCCCCAACTCTGCCCCACCGAGAACACATCAGGTGCACTCGAAAATCTCGTTTGTGAAGACCCTGTGGCGCTCGCGCAACTCACCATGAAGTAAGCAGCTATCATGGCACGAGGATCTCGATATGGTTGGCTGGGAGCGCGTGTAGTGGCACCGCTGATGAAACTGCTAATGGAAGCATTGGGAGGGGATGCAGAACTTGAGCCGGATAAATTTGGAGAGGCTGGTCTTCCTGGTGATGAAAATATGGCGCTGGACACTTGAACTAATGGGTGAATGGAGGGCGAATAGTGGAGTGGGCTGTGTGGTGGACCGGATGAAGATTGAGAAGATCCACCACGATGATAGCGGTCCCTGCTCCTCAGAGCAAGCGGCATGTCACTGGCCTCACCAGTGCTATTGGTAGGGAAATGTGGGGATACATGTATGCTGGGCGAGGGTATAGGATCAATACTCGACTGGCGGTGAACATAGATACCCAATTGAGTTTGACCTTGACCTTTTTTGCGAATGATCTGGATATAAACGTTGAACAAACTCCCAGCATACCAAATGGTTTCGGAGTATAGCCTATTCTTCTCCTTAAGGACATCGTAATCCCAAAACTCTACGGAGAACCGGCAGGGAGGGTATGGAGACCAGCGGCCCTTTCCAGTACTGTCCGAAGTGACACAGCTGGAACCAGTCTGTCTCGATGTGAGAATGCCAAAAAAAGTAGATTCTGATGTTGAAAGCGGCGAGACTTGACCACTGCTCTGTTTGTGCACCGTTCGTCCATTTGAAGAATGCGAAGCAGCAACAGATGGGTTGTCAGTGAATTTAAACAACTCATCCATTGACCTAGGAGGCCCATCCACCGTTCCGTTGAATGCAGTCCCATTGTCACCTATCCGTAGAGATGAATCGCTCAGAACCGGGAAATATGCTTTTTGAGCTTCCAGACTCAAAGGATCGGGTGGACCAGACCCAAGGGACTGAGTCCTGATGTCCGAAGTAGCAAGAATTAATCCGAGCTCTTTTTCTCGGGGAGAAGTAGAGGATAAAGGAGAGTAGGCTGAAGGGGGAAGAGAAGTTATCTTATGACGAAAGACTGACTGATCCCAGTGAGCGGCCTGAAGGGTTTGAAGAGGAACAAACGGTTGATTTGTCACGAGAGATACGTCGTTTGAGATATTAATGATATCCTCTGTCGACTAGTTGTAATGAGTCATACATTCCATAGGACATATCGTAAGAACTCACCATGTTGCTGTAGTAGATGCCCGTTTCGAACATCTTGGTCCACTCAACCTCTTCTTCGAGCAAGATACCATCAGCCCGTCGCAACTCAACAACGTTCCGAGCGAAGTCGTAACGATGGCGCTCGTTTTTGACAAAAAGTGTATCAGAAGAAACAAGGGCGGCAATCCACTTGGGACTCAACCCTCCGCGACTCCAGATTGTAACATGATTGGAAAGTCCAACAACACTTGACGTCTCCGTCGGCGAATAAGTTTTTCTAGAAAGCGCAGAGATCTGTGGCCGCAGAGTTTCCTCATGAATCAGGATATCCACAGCCCACCTTGTCAGCCAACAAGCGCAAGCTTCACCGATTTTATTTGATACAGCTCCATAATGACATACAATATCATCATCTGGATCATCCCCATGAATAAAGACACTCTCTTCGGAGGAAGTATCTTCCTTGATAGCTAGATCGGAGAGAAGATCGGAAAAATCTTCTGTCTGTTTGTCTGAATGCACACTGACGGTTGAGTCGTCCTCCTCGTCCTCCTCGTCCTCAATCGGCAGAGCGATGTTCTCCAGACCCTGGACAGTTTCTAGTTCGCCAGACAAGGGACCGAAGGGGGCTAATGGTTTTCCGAGAGCAAAATTGAGATATGAAACTACTGTTGTAGGACCTATTGTGCTGAGTATGAGCGAGAGCGCCTGCGTTGCTACGGATGGGATTGAAAGGTATATCGAGGTAGCAAGGAGGGATAGGAGAAACCGTGGTGTAACTGGGTGATGATCGGGGGGTGTGAGCTCGGGCACTTGCAGCAGTGGAAAGGAGGGAGTGAGAGGTTGGGCAGCAGTAGGTACAAGAGACGAGGGCACATGCAAAGCTGGGCCGCCACCGTAGAGACGGGCGATACAAATCCTGAAGGGAAATAAGCAGAGCACCGAAAGCAAAAGTCACTGATAACTTACTCGAACGCTAAATTAGACAACCACGGTCCGCCATCAGTGGCACAAGGATGCAAGAATGGAAAATACATGCTCACCAGCTCGAGTAATATTTCGGTCGGGGAAGACGACGTCAACGACGTCGCAGCCATACACCAAATTCCGCCTCCGGTACGAGGACTCTAGAAAACCAGAGGTGAAGAGAGAGTGGAAAAAACCCTGAACGCGGTCAGCACAGGCTGCAGAGTGGGCGAATGGGCACACTGACCGACTGGGTGAGAATCAAGCGGTGGAGCTTGTATACAGCACCCCAAGACCCCCTTACGCGCAAGGCAACGTCTGGGGTAGTGCCCTGGAGAAGGGCGGAGAAGATGTGGGTTTGAATGTCGGCGGAAGAGTTGCTCATGCAGGCTGGGCAAGGCGAGCAGGGTATTTATTGAACTGTTGGTGAGACCCCTGGCACCCATGGCCTACTCACAACCACGTCCTCGTCTTTCTGTCCTCTCAAATTCCTCCGTGGACCACTTTTCTCCCGCATCTTCCTCCGCACGCTACTCTCTCCCCTCTGCACTTACCAGTACAAGACCTTCCCAAGGTCCCAGGCCCAACATCTATGACAGGAACCTGAACAAGACACGCATCGCAGACGTCTCTGCCTCATCTTTCGCTTTTCTTTTCTCCGAAATCGTGCAGTACACGCAAAAGCGCGTCACTGGCATCAATGATCTGGAGCGCAGGTACATCCCTCCCTCCATCGCGTCTCGGTGTCCACTCATCTCAGACCTAGACTTAACACACTAGGATATCGCATCGGCTCTCGTGTTTTCGAACTCATGGTCTGGCGCACAGAATCGTCTTCCAAGGCACCTAAACGTGAAATTAGACTTGTTCCCGCCCTGATGGTCATCCATACCCAAGTCTGGAAGGCAGTATATGGCAAACCGGCCGACGCCATTGAAAAGAGCGTGGAGAATGCTGACGAGTGTATGTCATCTCCACCTGTACATCATCTCAGCTGTCCCGCATTCATGTCCATGCTTTAGATATGATTATAGACAATGATCCGCCGATTGAAAGGAACGTCTCTGTTCCTCGTGACTTAGGCGGTTTAAGCTGTTCATCTTTCACGGCTGGAATTGTCGAAGCTGTTCTCGACGGACTCGGATTTGTGCGTTATCGCTTTGCCTCGCTTTGCTCCTATTATTCTCAACTCCCCGCAGCCGGCGCGGGTCACAGCGCATGGGACACCCACAGTCCAGCATCCTTCCAGAACGACGATTTTGATCAAATTAGAAAAATCTGTACTTGAGCGTGAAGAACTCCTGAGATGAGTTGATATATGTCCGGTACAGCCAGTGCGCGGGGTCCATGTTATTTATATCACACGTGGTTCTGTAAATCAGATGTACTACAGTATTGTGAATTTTCATCGGATGGCACATCTTTGTCACTCAGGAATCTTGCAGTATTTGAACGTGGTTCAAATCGACTCCCATAACACCCTCACTCATGTCCTCGCAGCTCCTTTTTCCCAGCGTTACCACCCCTACCGCTGCTCCCTGCGTAATAGCTGATTTAGATCGAGAAGATCCAACAGAGGATGGAATGGTTCGAATCGCAATCGAATTCGTCACATCCTGTCCGAAAACCTACTCTGGAGATGAGAACTCCCACCTTTCATCCACGAGCAAAAATTTCAATTTCACCCTGTTCGTTATCACATAACATCCCTTCACGTTTTCCATGATTTGTAAGATTTTTGTGGTGGCACCAGCTCCGTCATATGCTCTTCGACATGCACGAACACTTTGGGGAACTCCCTGCTCTTTGCCGATCAACATTGTTGTCACCACCTCCGTCATCGACTGAAGGATCAAAGTCTTTGACAGATTTCGCGTTGTGTGCTGGCTGGTCACGCAGGAAAGGCATTGCATCTCTTAGCATTGGGAAACATCTAGTGTTTTTCACAGATCTTGGAGGGTCTGGGAATGCTGTCCTGAGGATCAAAATTATCGGGATCCGAACCATTACACCACAGAGGATCCAATCGCCGTCCAAGTCGCCGCGAATGATTTTAAATAGAGAAAGCATTTGAAATCCTGAACCAAATGACTATTCTGCTACCGTCATTACATAAAAACCACGGAAAATAAGCATGAACGCAAGAAATGGACGAGATGTAACTGCTACAGTGCATAGTCCCTTGCAGGAAGCGAAGACACAAAAAAGTGTTATTTACGTAAGATGGAAGTCACAACACTTATATAACCACTTTATAACGTGATCGGTGAAAGTGATTGCGCCGGAGAAACGGAGGCATTTGAACTGGAATTCGACCATGTGTCGTAGACGACAGATGTTTGGAGTGGGGATTCTGTAAAGGTTTGAGGATAGTACACACCCCACTGGTCGACGTCGACCGTATGAGGCAGGAATTGATGATCAGACGTGCAGATGGTCTCTCTAGCTCCAACAGGACCATGATGAGAATAATTAGCTGATTGCAGATACCCAGGCTTTGGATCGATTCGATCAATTGGTGTTGTAACATTTTTTGAGGACCATTCAAATATCGATTGCTCGCCCTGTATGTAGTGGTGGCTGAGTCCATGAGGTACACGATCCTGAATTCCGTAGGGCTGCACGAGATATAGGTGGGATGGGTCAAATGGATAACCGGCGGGAGCCGCAGGGCGCACCGACGGTACATCAGCCGGCTCTAAGGCGGCCTGAATTGGTATAAATCCAATAGTCAATAATGATTAACACATGCACCCACCGGATAAGGACGCTTCATAGGAGTCAGAGGTAAATCTGAGGGAGGTGTAAGAAGAATTCGAAAAGGTGGTGGTTCATCGGCTGTAACATGGTGCAAGGGCCCAGATGCCAACTGTGAAACTTGCAGGCGCTCGTACATGGGCAGGTGAAGCTGTCCGTGTTTTCTTATTTCTCTCTCTTCACCCCCATTGGATGTTGCGTCTTCCTCAGATACCATCAATGATTGGTCACTTTCCATGCGCCTCACGGCATGAGTCAACTCCTCTCCCGACTTGCCATTCCGAAGAAGCGTTGCAATTTTGTGGCACCGTTCAATTTCTTCGGGACCCTTGCGTTTGACATTCCGTTTGGCATGTGGTTTAGTTCGGGGGGTAGGCTTGAAGCGGTATTCGGGGTAAGCGAGTGCATGCTGCTTTTTTTCAATTTCAGCCATTTGTCGCCATACATCCTTTTCTGTTTCCGGCAGTTGAGCCCAAAAAAACGCAATGATGCGGCTAATATGTCTATGGTCTTTCTCAACTGCCTGAGCCAAATGTTTCGTCCGGTGGAAGGCAGAACGAAAGAGCATAAATGCATTTCTGGGTCGAGGAATTCGTCCTTGAGAGAGTGCACGAGAAGTCTGCCGGGGAGGTGCAGCTCCCAACGACATATCGACCTGTGAACGAAAGATGTTGCCATCTATAAGAGAGTCAGAAGAGAGACCTTGCGACGTCGAATAATAATGCTTGAAAGAAAAACGGGGGGGATCTGAATTATTGGGTAAATCAGATAATTGCACTGATGCAGAGCGCGCTGCCGGATCCTCAAAAAATTGCGAGAAGTGAGTAGTGCTACTCGCATAGTCATCTCCTCCTGTCAAAAGAGTCAATTGTTAGTGTATCTGAAAAGTGTTAGTCTACATACCTTGAGAAAGGCTGTAATTGGGCTGGTAGCCTGCATCCATGGAGGAGAGAAACAATCAGACAGCGGGAAAAAAATAGATGACTCGCATAGGCCCGCATCTGCATTGTTGGACGAGACTATATACTTTTCGCAGTACGTTCCTGATGTGGAAATCTTGATCTAGCTCTTCACACTATCACGGATTTGTGCTTAAAATGGAAGTGCCTAAGGTTGTCTGCCTGATTTGGTATTCGTGTGATGTTCCCTTGATAAGCGCCACAGACGAGTGTTTCAATTACTGTTGCCCGGAACAATAGATATCAAAATCGGCTCAGGGTTTCTCACCACATGTTCGCCTTGCCTTGGATTATGTAATAAAGTAATCCATTTTGGTCATGGAAGAACCATAATTTCCGGTCTACTCGCTCGTTTAAGCACATTGCACATGAGCCTTACAGTCGCATCGAGCAGTGCCGATCCTGCGTCGTCTTTCTTGAATTTATGGGCACTACTCAAACCCGCCCTAGACCACATCATGACATCCAAAGCTCGACTACACTCTTTATGTCACTTCTCTCTATAATTAGTAAGCTGGGCTCGTTTCCATTCATTGATATATTCAGCTTCGCAAAGCAAACCAAGGAGGTTGATTGTACAGAACCAAACGATATTTTACCGGGTCATGGAATCTATGTCAAGTTAGATGAATATTTTCATCACACGTGCAAAGATATTCTGCTCGCTAGCCCCGAACACGAGTCCGAACTCGTGACATACGTTGTTTCTACTTTTCAACGCTATACCGAACGTGTTTCCATCGTCCGAAGGATGACGAACTATATCAACCAACACTATGTTAGACGAGCCATTGATGAAGAGAAAGGCTAACGATGCTTATTCAGGCCGTACCGGCCCCGCAGGCGAATCGAATCAGCGAACAATCGCTCAGATTAAAACTGATTCTGTGATATTGGAACTAAAGAAGTGGGAATACAAGGATGGAGACTCGAGGGAGAATGCGGTTGCCGAAGCTCGTGCTGAAGCTGCTAGCCCTTTAGGCCGCATTGTTCCTGTTTCATCCCTTGCCCACCGTCGCTTCAGGATAGAGGTTCTGGAGCCTCTGCTCTCATATGCCAAATCCAACGACTCAATACGCCCCAGAAGCAAATTGAAATCACCGATCGCCTGTCTCCCCTATCGGCAGAAAGGACGCTTAGCATGGGCGGTTCAGAACTTTTGCGATTCCAGCTCAATTTCTGAATCGCGACCGGTCCTGGTCGCACTTGACTCTGCTTTGTCTACAGCTGGTGTCGGGCAGGGAACTCACCTCCGAAAGTGGTTGCACCACCTGCTTTCAGCAACAGAATTCGCGTTGTGCATAATAAAGCTGCATCTCTTCAGGGTCCTTATACTACATTGCGGACATCCTTAGTGCCAAGGTCTCTTGGATGCATCCGATCTCGACTATACGTGTAAACAAATGTTCATTCCGATAGCATGGTCCATACCTGGCTAGTCGCCATTTTTACACTCCCTTTGGTGTGCTTTACGGGTGAAATGGGTGGGTATATGTCCATGGGTGACTGTAAGGCTCGTGTTTAATTGACCTCTGGACTGTAGCCTCCCGAAAAACACGTTTAAAGGTTTATGTGAATGTATCGCAGATATTTCTTCACCTCCACGCAGAGATGACGTAGTCTTATTGGATGCCCAATTAATAAAATCAGCTGGTGTTTCAGGGCAGGTCATTTATTCCGCCGATGGTCTGAAAGTTGAAGCCAATCGTCATTTGCATGTCGTGTAGTGATAATGAATCCAAGACTTACTTGAAGGTAGACGACTTTCCACTATGAGTTCGCGGCAAGCATTCGCACAATTCTTCACCCAGGATCTTACAACAGTCTTTACTTTCGGTTTCGGTGCGTCATATTTTCTCCTTTGTCTTCTTTGAGCCCTTGTGAATGTGAACACTCTCAGATGCTACTCAGCTGGAGTTGAACGACAGTCTCGTCTTGTAGTGATCACCTTGACATATCAGATGATATCTATGGAAGGCGAACCTAATCCCTATCTCAACTACGTCACCATCTTATCTACTCCATGGTTTCAAGTCAGGGTCGAATCTGTACTTCGGAGAGTCAGAGTCGAAGGTTCCAAGGATATTAGAGGCAGTCGTTATTATTCTTAGTAGCAAGTTGCTCAACCACTGCCACCATACTACTAGGGACTTTATCTGTCGCTCGTATACTTTCATAACACCTTCTGCAACGAATTGGACTCCTTCAGCTCAGCTGGGCACTGTAACAATTTCCTTACAACTAATGTGGCATGTATAGATATAAAATATCTCACATTTTTGCGGCAGGCCTCTAATTTTGAGCTGGTTCATCTAATGAACTCCGAGGCTAAGGTTTAAGTACAACTCATCGTTCAAGGTACATTCAGAACCCTTGACAGCATCCCAAAGAGATCATGGGGTCGGTTGTTCTGTCGGACCAGCCACCTTTCCGGGACTGCCGTTGCCACCTCCACCGGAGTTCATGTTTAAGAATGTGTCCATGTCTGGAATAGAGAAGTCCGAGGTGGAGTTAAAGGCGTCCAAATCTCCGAAGTCACTTGCGTTCACCATATCGAATGGCTGATCGGATCCTGGAAGGCCCGAGTTTTCCCCCAAAGGGTTGGAGGAATTGAGATGCTGAGGGAACCCTGCAGTTAATAAACTGGATGGAGGTGCTTCTCCTGCAGTAGAATAGTCAGACGTCCGAATATTTGGTGTTGATGCTATTGTCAGCGAGCTATTCGAAAGCGAAGCAAAAAGATCTTGTGTGGTAATGTCGATGAGTTCACTATCCTTTGTTTGCTTCGTATGTGAGGTGGTCGCGGCACCAGTCATTCCAATTCCAAACATATTACTAGCTTCGGTGGCACCCCTCGAGGACTCTGAGTCAGCTACGAACAGATCACTCATGGATATATCCATGTCTGACATATCAAGGTCGAGTTCGATAGGCTTGTCAGATGAGTTACCAACGGTCGGATCGATGTTTGGCTTCATCTGGTGATGGTCACCATCTTCTGGTAGGATTGTCAAATCTATCACAGACGAATCGACAGGATTTGAAAATGCGGACATGAATTGGGCTTGGAATTCATTTGTCCCCATCGGTCTAGCAGACTTCGGCGCCAGAGTTACCGGTGAAGCCAGACCACTAGGGTACGTTCCTGAATCCTCTTCGGCAACCATATGCCTGGAAGATGAGCTAAGGTCGAGTTTAGGAGGAAGTGATGGGCGTTGCAGGGAAGAGATTGAGATGGCGGAGGGCCGACGGATACTCGTCAAGCCCACACCCAATTGTGTTGGAGAGTTTCTTGGGTTCATTGGAATAAATTCGGCAGAGCCGGGAGGTGCAGGCTCAGTAAATTGAAACTCGTCAACGGAACGTGTTTCTTGGGGGTCTTGCAATTTCTTCTGAGCCTCTTGCTTAAGGTGAATAGCCTCCTGTTTCTTCTCTTCTCTCTTTAAATCACGCTGGAGGACTGCGATTGCACGTAGCTGAGATTCTCAATATACTGAATATAAAATTAGGATCTTAAAGCACATACCAAGTGACTCTCTATTGCGTCGCATAGCTGGTCATACTTCTCGAGCTCTCGTCCTAGAGCAGAGCTGAGGGCTTGTGGTGGGTTATTGGCATATTTTGAGATTCCACTGGAGTACGATAAGTTCAAATTGACAGAGTTAGAGGAGAGAAAGCTAACAGACGGCGTGTGTCTGCGTAGAATGCATAAACCTGTCCGGTCTTCAGCATCGCGTTCTATTAACCTGGATCAGTCTTCACAATCGAACGAAACTCAACCATGCAGACCTGCAGGCATCGTCTGAGACTTTCAATCTCCTGTTCAAGCAGGACAGGGGGTGGAAACGGAGGGGGTGGCATTGCCTTCGCGTCATCTTCTGGTTTCGTTATTTGGCGGTTCATGCCAATGTCTGTTTTCAAGTCGAAGTCACACTCTATTCCACGCCTCCATGGCCTAAATCCGTCTTCATGATCATTTGCATCTTCAATAGCTTCCTTCCATTAATCTTCACGCCTACCTTACCGGCCCTCGCTCGTGATACATCAGTCACGTCAGACCTTGAGATTGGAGAATTTCTTGCTGAGCATGGGGCTTGATACGCCTCTGTCTATAAATCACGCCGTGGATGACATTGTAGAAAGAGTATTATTACCCGTATGTAACAAATCAAGGCCCACCAATACAAAACTTATCCCATAGTCGGTTTACAATAGAGGCGAATTCGACACATTACCTGCATCCAAGTCCGCAATTTTACTCCATTCCCTGTCAGAGACCACGCCACGACTGCACTCTTACAACCTTTGGAACCCTCACAGTTGGACGGTCATCTGTCAGATAGCCTTGATGTATCCTCGAGAATTCGTACGCGAAGGAGATCAACCACTGCAACCAAAGCAAAGTCTAGTGGGTTGTTTGAAGATGAGAGTTCGACCAATTTCCTGCCCGGACCAAGGGCAAGGAAAAGCTCACATTCCCGAAGGAGCGGGGCCTTCGGACCAGATAGCAGTCCGCCGGGTGTACCTCGAATTATTTATACCCCTCCACAGTCTATCCGTCGTCGCGGGCGTACGAATTCGATAGCTTCCTCCATTAGCGGTCAAACCAAAGCGTCCAGTCTTGTACCCCAAGGAGCCTCGATCCCGGTGACGGGCTCATCTTTTTTGATGACTGTACCCGACATCTCTCAACAGGGCCTTGAGCAAATCATCGAATCACGTCTCATAGAGACCTTCCTCACCGTTTCCGTTCTACCTCACGAGGCTAATGGGACATCGCCTGTCAAAAAATATCCCCTCACTCGTGTATCCGTTAGTCGAGGGCCTGCTCCTGCGCGTTGGACACATTCAGCTTCTCTACCAACAGAATCTAAGGGAAAAGCTAATACAGCAACGGCAAAATCGCAGCCTTCGAAATTCAAAGTATCGCACTCTCGTTCACCATCATCCTCTGTTTCTAGAACCAACGGGGACGACGTTCTGGCGTCATCATGTCTGAGCGGAAATGTATTGAGTACAGTACCTGACTTCTTCTCCCCAATTCATCGGCCTTCAATCAATCCTATGTTTCTTATTGATGCTCTGCCTGGACATGACTTTTTATCCGGGTCTGATACCAGTTGCAATCGGATGAGAGTGCAATTATGGGGCCACACCAAGGGACCTTTCCCCAAAGTAGTAGGAAAGCAGTCGCAGGAGCTCGTAGTTGATCCCGATTATAATTGGACGGTTGTAGAGGAATGGGAATTTTCTCTGAATGATCTTGTACCATTATCTGAAAATGTATGTTCGTATGTTTGTGGTGTATGCAATAATAGCTAATTTTTCCAAATCCTAGATGGTAACACGTATTTCGGATCTGCCATTAAAGACACTGCTGGTAACGCTGAAGCCGCCAGGCCAGACATTTTACCTCCCTCATTTCCAAATGCAACTCCTGCATCCACCTTCTCCAGGTCTTGGGTACTCTTCGGACCCCGAACATATATCTAAGTTGGAAGGCGTAAGTCAGACGACCTCACCTGGTGAATATATCCCGGAGGACACCGCCCGTGCACAACATCACAAGGGCAGTGATTCCACGAACATTCCAGGGAAAGGACCGGCATATACAGCTACATACCAACAACTTTTTGAGTAGGTCATTAGACATTACTGCTATGACTGCGCACTCAGCATCGTGATCAGGCTTGCAAATTCACAAGCGTTGATGCTGGAGCATGAAAGCAACATGTTGAACTTGATTGAGAAGATTGACGAGCATTTAGAAGATGATCCTGTATTTTCACTGGTGTGTGGTCTCAGTGACCAATACTTCGGACCTCATTAGTCTCTCAAATCCCAGCGGCGCGAGATATCAGAACGTCAATTCGGACTTGCAGCACTCCAAGGCAACTTAAAGCTGATTGTCAAAGGAATCGCCGCGAGTAGGTCATCATTCTACATAAAGTATTGCCATGGCTCACCAAGTGCAGAGAAAGGTGATTTGGAGACACGTCGCCAAGAGCTGAAGGAACGAAGACAATCATTGGTCTCCGCTCGGATACTTCAAGAAGCTCATATATCAGATTTCCACGACCTTACCCAAGAAGCCGACGACGAGAGGTATTACGGTATAGTCACTCTCTTTCGATATAAGTTGATCCTCGTTCAGGCATCGACTGAAAGAGCTTCATGCCAAGTTCCCTCCCTTACGCGTCGGCCTCCTGTCAACTTTGGCGTCGATATATCCCATCGAACTTGACTCTCCTCCTGAGTTATTATACACCATTTTGGACGTCCCGCTCCCGATACCCTTAACAGCCACAGATCCTGCTCCACCACACTCTTTGCCAAACTATCCGAATATCAATGGGGATGTGGTTGCCACTGCTCTTGGATACGTCGCGCAGCTTGTACAATTAATAGCTGCTTACCTGGGCATGACATTGATCTATCCGGTGACCTGTATTGGAAGCCGGAGTTTCATAAAGGATGGTATTTCTGCCATGGTTGGCCCTCGAATGTAAGCATACCGAAACTTAATCATACACACGCTAACAGCCTATCAAGGTTCCCTTTGTTTTCTAAAGGTGTGGATACATATCGATTTGAATATGGTGTTTTTCTTCTAAACAAGGACATTGAAATGGTGAGTCTGATGAGCCTGGGAAAGATACTGCAAATAAATGTTACATCCAGCTTATGATCGATCGGAATCTGCGAACGCTTGATATGCGGCACACCCTCCCCAACCTCAAAAATCTTGTTCTCACAATAACTCATGGAGAAGTTGTAATGGCCAAGTTAGTGACTAACTTGTCTCCATTTATGGTCATTTTTTTGACGGTTCATAGTCGTAAATTCAATTCGCCTGCTATGTCGATGCTTGGGCTAGATTCTCCCTCTGAACCAGAGCTCTCGGCAGACGTAGGCTCAGTTACGCCAAAAGGCAGGAAACTAAGTCTAGAGGAATGCAGTGATACATCCTTGGAGGCACCGGCAGGTGACTCTACAATGCCCACAGCGCTTGAGGAAAAGAAACTGCGTCCATTTCTTGGACTTTCATTTCCGGACTTCGATTTTTTGCGTGGACGCTATCCTTCAGCAAGCCGAGAGTCGATAAATGGGAATCTGGAGGGAGTACGGTCACAGGTCCCCGTGTCAGGTTTGAATGGATCGGAAGGACTTGGTGCGTCAGAAGCTTACGGCGATCGAGTCGACCATTCGAAACCATTGCCGGAAGAACTTGAAAACCGGAGACAATATGAGCGTGAGATTGACCATGATTCAGACCCAGCTTCTATCCATAACGATACGTATCCATGCACTTAATGTCAATGTCAATAGAGTATATTTATGGAATGGATCGGGAGGCCGGCACAACAATTCATGTGATGAATTGCACTATTTACTCAACAAGAGATGGACAGCAGCAAACTCCATGATATAAGCGGGACGGGAAAATTTATGTCGTTAGTGGCCTCGGTCAAAATTTATTCCTCAAGTTTCCCAACAAAAATTCTGGAAGTGTATTCATGTAGTATTCTGGCTCAAGTGAGAGGAATGCCAGGACTGGAGAATCAACATGTCTTATTGTCAGCCAAGAGATAGATGACTGGTTATAGTTTATACGACTACACTGTTTATACGACTACACTGTAGTGTCCATCTAGATATTATCATATTTATAGATTTATAGATTTATGTTTCAAATATTATATTATTTCAATATTCTTGTCCAATATGGAAATATCAAGCAGTATCAAGATCACAATACCATGGAGTTCACAATCAACCTAGCGTCATCTAGCCACTATTGCCAACAGTTATAATTACCGAAGTAAATTATGCTGCCAGACTATTCCGTATGGTGGTCGGGACGTCCCATCTATCACTGAAAGCCAGACAAATCGAATAGGTTCAGATCTGTCCGTCGGCTTTCGACTTTCAAAGTGCTTTTTTGACGGCCGATGCTCCCCGACTCTTGTCCGGATTCTTAACCTGGCTAGATTTCGATGGACTGAGCTAGAACAATTCAGGAAAAGAAGCGGATTTATAGGGCCTGGGCAAACCCGACCTTCTATTTCGAAAGTGCTACGAGAAAGTCACGTTTATCCTTGCTCTGACACGTATTGAACGGGACTATCATCATTTGATGGGGATGCAGGGCCTGATTGAATGTTGATTGAATGTTTGAATGTTGTGCCCCAGATCACTTAAACGTCGTCTCAGAAAACTGTGGCATTCCTATCATCAATGAGCGGGCAGTAGGGGCTGGTCGTACAAAACGAGATGACAAAGCAAGCTGGACATGTGTGGAAGCTAGCATTTACTTTACTTTACATATGAACTCTCGACCCTGTAGACTTGTGTGTAGTCATGACGGCGTGGAGAAGAGGTGAAGAGATGTGGGACCGTCAGAGAAGATATTTGCGGCAAAAAAATCTTTTAGAAGATGATTGTATTCGCGTAAAGACGGGTGAATTGTGTTGTGTCGTAGTTTTGAGTCAAGCCAGGGACCGGAGTTGAAAATTTGGAGGACATTGCCGGCTTCGATTTCAGGGATAACAATTTCTCAACGCCGTACTTATATTTGACCAATCTCTCACCACTACCATTACCCTCCTGTTGAATACGGGGTATCAAAAAGGGTCAGCTTCTTCGTCCTTTTTTCTGTATTCGTTCTCAGCATCTCTCAGCCTCTCAGCCATTGTATCAACAGTCCTACCCACGGGGCTCATCTCGGCATCCAGGTCTGTATTTGGTGGTGGCTCCACTTTGCTAACACCGAGCTGAACTACATGCCCAGAGCAAATAACCTTTGTGCAACTAGCCACTCTTCGTCGTGTCTTTAATACATCTTCCTCTTCATCTTGCGCATCCTTGCCTTTTCGTTATGAATAGTCCTCTGGAGAATATTAGTCCTACTACTGATAATCATGCCACCTCTGACGATGGTACAAAGAAGAGTCCGCCTGCATTTTTAGACCTAGCCGACTCGGTACGTGTCATTTCGCGCAAGATGCCCCGTCACTTGCTCACCATTCTCAGGCCGCGAGGTTGGGAGGTAACACGTCCGACATGTCAACTGTGCGTACATGAATTTTCATCAGTCACCTATCTAACCTGACAATCCTACATCAGCGCGTCGAACTGAAACGTCTCGAGCACGAACATCAGCGCGCTATCCAGCGTAAGCTCTTCGAAGACCAAATGCGTGCTCTTGAAGAAAAACAAGCTCAAGAGCTCTTGAGTCTTCCATATGATGCCAGTGGCATGCAACATCTTGCAGTTTCTGCCCCCACGACTCCTCCTCGTATTGGTACGATGCTCGCAGGGGAGGTTTATCCTGGGAGGAACGGGAGGATACAGCACTCCGTAGATGTCGAATCCAAGGTGGTTGGGGCTGCGGCAGACAAACGGAAATCTGTGACTTATGCCCCTACTGTGAATCTCTCTCCTGATTCTATCACGGCTTCAGTCGGCAATACGCACGGTTTTTCCCGTCCTGCTGGCGCTAAGAGTATGCCCGCTAGCCGCCGGACCTCTGCCAGTGAGCATGATGAGGAACTCGCATCGCACCTTCAAGGCCTCTCTCTCGCTGCTGAACGTTCCAATCGAGCTTCACCATGTCCCGGCCCGGCGTCCGCTTCTATCGCGTTCAGAAGCAATTCTAGGTATAACAATGATGAAGGTGCACGATATGCGAGTACGTATAATCCTGGGGTGATGCTTGACGAGCAGTTAGATCAGGAGATGCATAGTACGTCTATCAACCCATTTCGTGATTCTCTCCAACTCCTCCTACAGACGCTATGAGGAACTTGCCAACTTCGGATGATGATAAATACCAAAACACTATTGGTAGTAAGGTCAGTGACAGTTGTGTTCACAATCATGTCCTGCTGAGGATTTTACTCGACCAGGTATCCAAATCTTCTGCTGCTTTGGATCTGGCTCAATTATCACAGCAAAATCGCGAAAATTCCGCAGAGTGGTCCCACTTCAATGGTCATTCTCGTGGACCTGTGGGGATCGCCTTGAGGTCCGAGCGTCGTGCCGTAACTAACCCGAACCTCACCCTGACCACCCCTTCCGATGATTTTTCCGCCAAGCCTCTGGGTGGAAATGCGTCGGTATCCTCGACGCCGCTCGTCGTGGAGCCCCCACAACTTGTTCAATTCCCTGTTTCTCTGTCGCGAAAAAATTCCCCACCCGGTCTTGTCGATAATTTGTCTACAACGACACGGTCTGTCCCGACCACGCCCTTGGGTCTTCCGGTGCACCCCTTGAATTCCGGCAGCCCGCTGACACCCGACTTACAATCCTTCAGCGCCCGTATCGGGACGCCTGGTTCCCAGCATGTCGCTGATGCGCTTTCAGGTTCTAATGATCTTCAAGCATCTCTAACCCGTTTGCCTTCTGGTACTTTCGAGAATGGTAGCCTCAACTTCAACACAATGCAGCCCAGTCCTGATGATGTATGTGTCATTTCTTTGTTCATGGGTTTGTAGGTTGATATGCTCTTAGTATGGTCTTGGGTCTCCTTATGGTTTGGGTGGGTCTGTCGACAGCGGCCGTTACAATGCGTGGGTGTTTTCCTATAGTACGTCGAACTTTCGCTGAAAGCTATGCATAGATCTACGGGCTCTGCTGCACTGTATCAGCAGAATTTACGCCCTGGTATAAGAACCGGTATCAATGCCCAGGATGGGAAGATGAATGGGTTGCATGGACCAAAGCACAGGCGGGACATGGACAGGGAATGTAAGCTGTTCTGTTCTCTTGACATGGGCTTACTTAGTATTGTGCTGAACAATTTTAGTCAATCGTTTCACAGGGACCCGCCTGGAGGACCTTCAAGGAGAAATTGCTACACTCTGCAAAGACCAACATGGTTGTCGATACCTACAGAAGAAGCTTGAAGAAGGTTTGTCTGAGCATCGGGATATGATTTTCCGTGAGACCTTCAATCACTTTGCGGAGCTCATGACAGGTACGTTCTCCATTATTGAGGATCTCGTTGATTCAAATTTTTCTAGATCCATTCGGCAACTATCTTTGTCAGAAACTTTTGGAGTTTGCGACAGATGAACAACGTAACCTCATCTGTGAATCTGTTGCCCAGGACCTTGTCAACATTTCTCTGAATATGCATGGAACCCGGGCTGTTCAGAAGATGATTGATTTCCTATCTACTAGACGGCAGGTGAGATGGTCCTGGTTAATTCTTTCCTGCTTTGTAGCTCAAAGGATCAGATCCACTCTATCATCCTCGCCCTTAGCCTCCATGTAGTAGCTCTTATCAAAGATCTTAACGGCAATCACGTCATTCAGAAATGCCTCAATAAACTTGCGCCCGAGGATAATCAGGTGGGTCTATCATCTTTCGTTCCTTTGAGTGTATGGTGATATAGAAGCCTTCTAGTTCATCTATAATGCTGTTGCGGCCAACTGTGTTGAAGTTGCAACACACCGTCACGGTTGTTGTGTCCTTCAAAGATGTGTCGATCATGCTTCAGAGCACCAGAGGATTCAACTTGTCAACGAGATTACCTTTTGTGCTTTGACTCTTGTCCAAGACCCTTATGGCAACTATGTGAGTGAAGGAAGCCGAAGTTTCTAGATCCAAAATTGACCAATGATCAATCAAGGTTGTTCAATACATTCTCGATCTGAATGACAGCCGGTTCAGCGATGCCGTTATTCGTCAATTCCAAGGCAATGTCTGTGCGCTTTCAGTTCAAAAGTTCAGCTCGAACGTTATTGAGAAGGTTTGTTTGGATTTCTTTAATGTGGCTCGATCCGATTAAAATGTATTTGCAGTGCATTCGTGTCGCTGAGCATGGCACTCGGAAAACTCTAATTGATGAGCTTCTGAACCGCAGTAGGTTAGAAAAGTTATTGCGTGATTCATACGGCAACTATTGTGTTCAGGTGTGCTACTCTCCTCTTTGGTATCTTTGGCACTAATCTGGGGATTCAGACTGCTTTGGACTATGCTGAATCCCCTCAACGAGCTCTACTCGTCGAGGGCATTCGTCCTGTCCTCCCGCTCATCCGCAATACTCCCTATGGGAAACGTATCCAGAACAAGCTGCAACGCGAAGTTCAGACCATAGAATATAACACTTTCCGTGGCCACGATCATCTTGTCAACATGGCCCTCGCCAACCAAGGTTTGAGTCCAGCCCACACATCCCGTCGCCATCTCGCCCCGGGCATTCCAAGCAGCCTCTCCGATGTTTACCTTGGCAATGTCAACATCTACAGTCTTAATCAAACGCAAGCAAGTTTCACTCAAGCCCATGTCCCTGCTGAGGGTGTTGATGGCTATGTACTGCAGAGTACCTCGAGCCACAACCAGGGGATTGGCCCTCACAATGGTTTCAATGGTGGTTTGTTCAATTCCCTCAGTGATCCGTATCAGAGATCTGCTTTTAGCGGCTACGGGATGTAAATCTGAGGTGTGCACCTCGCAGTGGAGTTTGGTATCACTTCGAATCTTCTCAGTTCCGGACATATCATCATTTTAATATTTTCTGCCGCACGCACCTGGTGTGCTATCACACCACCATCTACTTGATCTCCTTTTGAGCAGTCTTTGCGATTGAGCCTTTTTCCTAGCCATTTGCCACGTCTGGAGCGCTGCTTTAAAAATCATCTCCACGTGCATTGTATTCTGCTAGCATACCAGACCCATTGTTTGTTTTCATGCTTTCCGTGTCTATCTCTTCAAACTCATTTGTACTAGGCTATCTTTTACATTGACTCTAACTAGGTCATGCCTTGTCTTCAGTATCCCTTGCAACACCATTTGTTATTTTGTAGTTTCATGCCAACTGTATAAAGTCGATAATTTACACTTGGGAATTTGACCTTGTTCATAAACTTATTGGGAACAGTTGTCGATCGGTGTTACAAACCAAGAGCCAGACTAGTATAGCAAAAACATATTAAACCACATGTCGTGTTAATTGCTCATCTACATATGTGCATGGATTTGTGAGACGCTTCACGACTCTGGGGATACTCCGCGCATTACCAACGGACAAGTTGACATTGTAGCGGGAATTCACCGGTTCTACTGATTATTAAGCCACTTAATCCTGCACAGACATGACGCACGAACCTTAACGAAGCCCATAGCAGCAGATTTCTCACGGAAGCACTGACGACAGAGATCGAGGCCATACTTGCGTATGAGACCAGCTTGATGTGCACAAAGGCGGCTGTTGTAAAAGATATGGTACTCAGACTCGGAGAACTCTAGACAAAGGGGCAGAAGACATACCACTGACGACTACCCTTTCCAAACTTCCTGGGGCGAGAAAACCAGACAGCGTCGTGCGTCATTTTAATGGGGAACTACCACCCAAAGAGGGTCAGCATAGAACTGAGGAGTGAAGACAAAGCATACTGACAGATTGCTGGAAACTTGTTTCTACGAGACTGGATTAAGCAGTTGTTGTCGGGACATGCAGTTCTAGAATTAAAGTTCAATCTCCGATTTCTGAGTGATTAGTGGAATATAAAGTATCAATATTATATGTACTAACTATGGCGTAGTGTTTTTGAAATTGTGTTTTTTTGAAATTGATTCCATTGCTTGTTGCTTGAGGATGTTCTCTTCGGCTACCCTACTTCTGCTAGACCCTTCGTTAAGTGAGCTCCCCAAATAGCACAAATAATTGAAGTAGGAGTTAAGATGTCAATATAACAAGTGTCTAAAGGCTATGGTTGGACAACCAATGAAGCGCGTTGGTAGCTGAGGAGAAGTACCGTGAACAGGAATGTCTGAAGGGAGGAGGAGAGTAGGAGGAGAAGAAGTGAGAGACGAGGGAAGCTCCAAGAGGAGTCAAAAACGCAGAACAAACCAAAGAGGAAACGTTGGTAAGAGTAAAAGATATGTAGCAATGAAGAGAGTACAGTGGTCTCCCAGCAGACCGTGGAGTCAGAAGCCGTCGAGACCGATTCTGATTCCGAGATCCCGCCGAGGAAGAAGACTCGTGTGTGGCACCCAGTAGCACAGGTGGCCACCATTGTCACGTTGCCAGGTTCTGAAACTTGTCCTGGACAAGACACGCAAGGAGCAGACAAAAGCACACACGGAACAGGTATATATATGTGAGTAGCAGGAACTGATAGCGAAAAGGATATTCAAGGGCGCAGGAACTGACATACACAACCATCACCAACTCAACGAACGTTCTCTTTTGCGGGGCTCATGGAGAAGAAGGAGAGAGTCATGTGTACATTAGTTGAGTACTAGCACTGGTGCATTCCTGTTGATCTCTATCTTTGTGGAAATCATATACAAGACAGTTAACCAAACACCCAAGGCCGATGGCTGATTAAATCGATTATAAATGCGTCCTAGCCACTGCCGTTGTCAAAGTTTCCATTTCAGGGTCAACATCAGAATCTGTCTGCCCTGCCTTCATCGGTGGGTCTGTCAATTGATCAGTAACCTGCTCAGGGACTGGGTACCAGACAATGTACCTTGCGGCCTGATTTTAGGTGTTTTACATCTGACAGCAAACAAGGGGACAAGCCGCCCTTCACGACAGACTCCACAGACTAACGACCCTCGTCACAAACAGATTACAACTTCGTAAGCTCAGAAAATACTTGCCACATTCATCTGGTCGAATAGATTTGCTATAACGACCGTATCTATATCTTGGTTAGTATAAGGAACGAGATACTGTACCTCTGCCTCACATCTTTTGACATTTCTGGCACTCTGTTGAGGTGAGAATTACCACAAGAGGGAGATCTTGAGAGAGTGTGTGTGAGAGACTTACCCCATCTGTAAGGATAAGAGATTTCGTAGTTGTGCCGAGTCTGTGTACAAGTAAAGGGCAACTCAGGCTGGCGTTCAAAAGGACGAAAATACCGTGATTTCGATATCAGACCGCCTTTTAATCACTTTGGATGCCCTAATAGACAGCTCAATCATTAATTCGGCGGAACCTCATCAATACACGCACCAATATTTGAAGAGCTTCCCGTGATTCTCGTCCAATCTTTTGTCTATAACCCAAGTAGCAAGGTGACACATCTCGTGGGAGAGAGTATTCCTGATTCTCTCTATGAAAAGGATTTATAATGTAGTCATGTTGCTACCATTTCGAAGGGACGACTCACCGTCACAATCCAGAATCTTTGTGGCAAGCTCAATTTCTGAAGTTTCGACACCATGCCTTGACCTTGGGATGTAAGATGATTATCATCCATGATATATAGATATATATATGTAAGTCATACCGTCGATACCTGGCCTTACCCGCAGTAGTTAGGAGTCGCTTATTCCAGTTGAGCTTAGTATTTTCAGGCAAGCCGTTTCCGAACACAGATTTGTTCAGTTCATCAAATAGTTCTTGTGCATACTTTTCCCGCCTAGCTTGTTCCGCCTCTTCAGCAGCCTTCTTAGACATGCGGGTAGTCGCCTTGGCTGATTTTGGTCGTATAATCTTGCGGCCAATGGGTGTGTCAACTCTGGCATTAGGATCCAGATCATCACAAAGAGAAAGTGATTTAAGCAATAGGCTCGACGTTGGTCTATCTGTAGTTGAATCATTCCACTGTTCCAAAGGTGGACGCTTTGGTAGTACAGCAATTCGAACAGGCGTCTTTGCGCTCTTCGGTTCATCACTGATAAAGAGTTGTCTTATTCTGTAGAACCACAAAGTAAAGCAGTCACATACAATATCAAGATAGCACCATCATCTTCCTGTGTCAAATAAGGTGGGAAGTTCTCCCGCGATGCTTTTTTGGAGTTTGTTCGCGATCGTTGTGGCATAGCTTGGCCACATCCTTCTGAAGAGCTCGTGAGCTCAATAATCTCATCAGTCAAACGCTTCTCCGTAGAATGCTTCGTGGCATATTTGAGCGGTAATTTTGGCTCAGAGTCCTCTTCTGACTCAGAACTCTCGATTATCCTGCGAGCTACTGCAAGATGTTTCCCCTCATTTGGAACTTTAAGTTTCCTTCGAGCTCTTTCAATTACTATGAGTTGACAACGATAGACGATCAAGCGAAAGGCGATCTCACAGCAGTTCATTCAAACCCTCACTTCCGGAACCTGAGCTAGACCAATGCACCTGTTTTGCTGAATCAAAAGTCACCATAGCTTTTACTCTAAAGCAGAGTCAACTACCCTTCTGAATAGGGGACGGAATCTGCTCACTCCTTCTCTTCTTCCTCCGAGTCCGATGATATCACAATCACACCTTCTGCATTAGTGTGGTCAGACCTGTATGACACCATCAGTGCATTATTTTCCTCTATCAGCTTTCATCCTAACTTCGTCCTATCCTCCTCACTATCTGGTACTATGTCTCCGAGAATGCAGCCCTTGAATGTGGAACTATGAACAATTGGTGATCCTTGCAGTTTTGTTCCTGGAAGAACGACATCCAAAGTGCATGTCTCTTGAGCGCCACCAATTTTCTTTTCTGAAATGGAGACTGGAAAAGTCATAAGACATGCAATAGATGTGGTAGTAAAATCTATAATTAGTCTGTGACGCGTAGTTGAACCAACCACATGACCATGCTTCCTCGGTCACGTTCTTTGGGGATGATATTAAGTGCAAGTTAGTGTATTCTAAGACTCTACAAAGACCATATTCTGACTGTTGAGTCCCGGCCACCTGTGACCAAGTACCTATCCATGTAGCGTAGTTTTTCTGCAGGTTGTGTATGCCCGTTGGTCACCAAAGCTGACTGTTGCATGCTTGTACGATTAAAGATCTGGTAATGGTATGGATTGATTTCGCCACGGAACTGAGACAATTTACAAACTCGCCTTTATGGCATTCTCGCCGGCAGCAGCAACAATCTTCCGCGAGTCGAACTGCAGAGCAGTCACAGCATGGTCATAATTGATAGTCTCGAGAGTCCCGCCTGTCCGAAGGTCCCATATCTAACGAATGGCGGATGCCGGTCAGAGACAAACCCCGTGTTGATGATAGGCATACTGACTCGAACTGTTTTGTCGAGACTACCACTAACAATATGAATCTCGTCGAACTGTAGGCATGTTATGGGCCCAGTATGTCCGTGCAATGTACGGTGTGCCTGACCAGTACGCACTCGCAAAAAATGTCAGCATAGCAGCAAACATGGACGAAGACGATACTCACTGTCCCACATCCGAACCGCACCATCACCACTCCCACTCACCAGTCCGTAGCCCCAAAACTGCACCCCACCCACAAAATCAGTGTACATACTCCAGCTTCTATCCGCCGCTGGTGCCGTTGGGACAGATGAAGTACCGGTAGGTGCAGCTGGGCTGGCAAAGGTATTACTACACGGTGTGTGAGTGGGTGGATGTGAGATTGCCCAAAGAATGTCCATTGTCATGACACATTGACCTGTAGATAAATCCCATTGCCGCAAAGTTTTATCCGAAGCACCAGTGACCTACAAACCACACTATAAGAGGGAGACTACTGCAACATGATGGCACCAAAGAACATACCAAACACTCGTCCTCAAAATATAACGCTGTCACTGTCTTCGTATGGCCACCCAACACTCGAAGACAAGAGCTCTCCTTCTCAGGCTCACTCTCTTTGCCGTTCCTGATACTATGAGGCCGCTCTACCAGTTCCCCTGTTTCGTCCTCCACTTCTTCTGCTACATCGCTCAAACTCGCTATCTCACCTTCCCCCCACGCTCCGTCATCAACCGTTCTCAAATCCCATATTCTTATATCTCCATCTTCACCACCTGTGAGACAGATGTGATCTTCCACTTGTATCGACTTAACCCCACCGCTGTGACCTCGTAGTCGACCAATTTCTGTTCCTGAAATGAGGTCCCATACGCGGGGCTGCACGTCTTGATGAGATGCAGTGACAAGCGTTCCATAAGGTTCTGAAAAGTCGAGTGCACTAATTGGAGATGCGTGACTCTCAAGGGTCTGATACCAAGGCGCTGAGCACGTATTCAAAGAAACTGCGCCAAGCATACCATAAATGCAACCCCCGGAGGAAGTTCCTCATGTTCTGACGGAAGGAAAGCGAGTCCTGATCATTGATAAATGATACAGCTCCTTTAAATACCAGGAGACATACCCTTTTGGCGCCTGATTGTGGGTGGGAGACGCGTTGTTGGTACAGCAGAGATTCTGCTGGTTGACTGCTCAAACTCAAACCTCTCCTGGACTCCCTGAACTATTTCCAAGTTAAGACCCAGAAATAGCAATAGGGGGAAGGAGTAGGCTCACGCTCATCGTCCAGTTCCAATTCGTCTTCCTGTATCTTGAGAAGATCTTGCTCGAGCTGAGCCCGAATGTTGCCGAGGATGACGATTTTGTTCGTGATCTCTTCTATCTCGCTATTGACGAGACTCTGCCTGGTGTAAGCCAAAGCTGTTGAAAAACTCAACAAAACCGTACCCGTCGAACATGCAGGTTCTCCTTATCTCGCATTATCTCTTGTTGTTGTCGCATTAGCTCTTCCTTTCCTAACCGCTTTGAGGCGCTCAGACTCTCCCTTCCTCTCCGTTTTGAATTTCTGCCCCCCACAAGTACATCTTCCTCACTCGCCGTGCTTCGACTGTCATTATCTTGCTCTTCAGTCATCAGTCCTCGTGCACTCATCCCCAGCTTCCTCAAGCCAAGTCTGGGAGTCTCCACATGGCGTGTCTGTCGTCGTCTTGTCCGACTTTTGTCGGCACTCGGGATGGTTGCCTGAAACCCACGCAACAAGCTAACATTTGATGCTACACCTTCAGGTTCTGGAACTTCAGCTTCCAGCAATTCTTCGGATGCTTCAACTATTTGGAGTTCACGCGACGTTATTCCATGAGAGGTACCAAAACCCAGCCGCATGGGAGCCCTGCCAATTGTTGCAAAGTCTAGTTTCGAACTTGCACAAACAGATGCCCTTGACTGAGTGGAGACGGTTGTCGCAGCGCTGATCAGACGAGGGGTCATTATCACAGGGGCCACTATTTTCAAAATGCAAGATATCCAGGGAGTCAGCAGACAAGAGACGCGATGAGATGCAACACGGACAATCTGACAGGATACGAGCAGAATCTGATTTCTTGTGGTTAAACGGAGCGAGGAGGGTCTTCTGAAGAAATTCTAATTTGGTAGTAGCATTCCGTCGTTTATTTCCCTTTGACCCATATACCCTCTCTCCAAGGTCAGAGCTCATTGCCCAGTGGAAAGGTAGGGGTATCACAAAAAGACAGATGGGCAAGGACAGAAGTAAAGTAAATACAAGCGAACGCGACCAACTTTGTCTTGGCCCATTTCCCACGAGGAGGAATTCGATAGATACTGCTATACAACGTGCAACAAGAGTTCCAGAGCACTATGTGATTTTGTCTGGTCATCATCGAGACCAGCTGAAGTCTAATACTATGTTAAAACCATACGGCTCGAGGTCGTACTCCTTCCTGATCAGAGGAAGGCGTTTTACATCTGCGTCGGGGACAGAAAGTGGTGTGTCATCGGGATGAGGAGTTTGTGGAAGGAGAGGTGATGGCTCGCTGGAGATAATAAGCTCATGGTGTTCAGAGGGGACCATGTAACTTGAGAAGGGGCGATAAATACTTGGACTAAGCATCTTCAAAGCGGACCAGACGTTGGATAAAGCACTGGTCCTGGGATTGTGCTCTAGATCAGAATGGACTGGTAGTTGGTGTAGAGAGTCGTCGTCTGGAGACTTTTGTCTTTTTTCCAGACTGTCCTTCAAACGCAGAACGCTGAGATACTCCCAATGGGACACGTTGAAGGGCTCGAAGAAGGCGCCATTGGAGAAATCGCACCAACAGCGGTCAGGGGCTCTGACGACGGCTGGGCGGGGTAGATCTGGGGGAAGAGTGGCATTGATGGCGTCGGTGAAGGTCAAGATGTTTTCTGACCAGGGAATGGACAGGGGAGTGTCTGCTGGAAAAGGCTGCCAGTAACACGAAGAGATGAAGAGGGTGGTGAGCAGGATGATGCAATAGAAGCTAGTTCAATGGCGTCAGAGGAAGAAGAAAAAAAAAAAGAGGATAGACTGACCAGGGTTTGGCATGGATGGTGAGGGAGAAGAGGAAGAGAACAAGAAAAAAGGGCGGGGCAGTGGGGAGTGGCAGGAGAAGCAGCGGCAAAAACCAGCGCGTGCACCTGCTCATCCTTCAGCACATCGACACCAAAAACATAAACATAACAGAAAACATAAACATACCACATGGCAGCCACAGACCTGCTCCGCTTATGTCATCCATCACCCTCTTTCTTCCTCTCTCCCATCATGCCCCATCATCCTGAAATTCTCTGGGCTCAGCGCAGCAGCGAATCAGATCAATCCAAAGTGAGATTCCCTCTGCCACACTCCCAAAATCACTCACTCTATTCCAAAGAACATCATATACCTCACCGTCAATCTCCCCGATATCAATGAGCCGACAATGGACTATTCTCTCACCGAGAAATCCCTCACCTTCAAGGCCACAGCCGGAGTGTGAGTCACAATTTCACTGTCACCATCATCCATTCACAGCATCATGCCCGGGTAGTGACAAGGAGCACCAAAAGGAATACGACTTTGAAATCAAGTTCTTCGATGAAATCGTTCCCGAGGTTGGTTTTTCTTCCTCCTTCTCGTTGTTCGCATAAGGGTCTGATTTTCTGGCTGCTCAGAACACCTCAAAAATTTTCAGTTCTCGTGGTCTTGATCTCAAGCTCCAAAAGAAAAATATCAAGGCGGAATATTGGCCTCGCCTCACAGAACTCCGAAACAATTTTGTCAAAACCAACTTCAACAGATGGGTAGATGAGGATGAACAAGATGGTGCGCCTGATCAAAATGATTTTGATGCTGATGGCATGGGTGGCATGGGTGGTATGGGCGGTATGGGTGGTATGGGTGGTATGGGCGGCATGGGTGGTATGGGTGGGGACATGGACTTCGAGAAAGTAAGTGATGTACGTCCTCTCTCCCGTATGTAACGTGCAGACCATCTCTCCAAATAGATGATGGCGCAGATGCAAGCTAGCGGTGGTGGCAGTGGTGGCCCCGGCAGTTCTCTTGCTGGAGATGATGACGATGATGACGAATCGGATGGTGAAGGTCCACCCCCGCTTGAGGCTGCTGAGCCGACCTCTTGAAAATTAAATTAGCTTGAAATGTCGGGCTAGATTACAATCCCTTTTGTTCTGATGACATTACTTGTCTTGATCAATGCACACTATAGTTTCATTGACTGCCACTCGATGCTAAACGGTTGATTTGATCATCGAGGATACGACTCACAGTAAAGTTGCCACTATATGATCTATGATCTTTTCTTGGCATTGCCATGGAACATCGAACAAGGATATTGTTTTTTAGAAAGAGCTGTATTGTGTATTACTCAGGCCGTATCTTACATCTATCAACTACTGAAGTCACGATTTTTACTGGACAGTGAACTATGAAAGGAATCAGCCATCATATCTGGAATAATCGACTATGTCAAACTCACGTAAACTGCGTCATCGAGAGAGCCATGCTGGGCAACAGGGCCCAGGACGGGCTGGTGATTGGCCGCAGTATTGATCGAGGAGAGCTTGTAAGCACCAGCAGGAAGACCATTATCAACATCAGCGGTCAGGATCCCATTAGCGTCCGCTTTTCCGTTCAAACCCTTGAAGAATGCAAAGATAGTAGGATCCGTGGGGTCTGTCTGACCAAGAGAGCTGAGTTGTTCGATAACAACGTGCGAGTGTCCCTGAATAACGCCCTGAGAGTTCAACTGTTGAGGAGCACCGAAATAGTTCTGGTCAGCATTGACGAAGTTGCCAGTTTCCAGATTCTTGATCGCCATCTGGATAGTGAACTTTTGGTTGGCCGTCACATTTCCTCCATTGGGCGGGAAGACAAATTTGGCCGAAGGCATTTTGGTCTTGGACGGGATTTCACCCATGGGGACAGGATTGCACGAACCATCCAAAATTTGTTGACCGTTGGTAATTTTGAGGTTAGGTGTGGTCAGACAGAAGTTGATGAAGTTGTTGGTTGATGTGAGAGATGCAACTTGACCGTCCACGGGTTGATCTTGACCATTATTTGCAAAGCCTTTGCCAACCACAGCGGGATCAAGGGCTGGATATATCTTGATCAGAAACGCTCCTGCAAACCATGAGTGAATACCAACGTACTCAATGACGTCTGGGGGTCACCGCTGTTCCCAGCGGCATCCCCTGTAGCAGCATTGTTGCTGGTCCCGTTATTAGCATCGCCATTGTCAATAGTGGCATTGCCGGCATTGGCATTTCCGTTTCCCCCGGTGTTGCTACCTCCGCTGCTACTAGCACCAGTCTATTTGATGATGATGTGAGTAGTTTTCGAACGAGAACTATTCACATTCCCTACCGCGGCAATACGAGCGTCAGCATCGGCTTGGGTATCACAGGTGACAGATGTTCCAGGCTTGTTAGCCAAGGGCAAAGCGGTACAACTACACAATGGGAGGTCAGAAGCACTTCAAAAAATGCGATAACAGGACATCTTACATGGTTCCGGGTGCACATGCTTGGAGAGTGAATTTTCCGTTCACGCACTGAGCGAACTGTTGGCCAATACAAGCATCCTCCCCCACCTGACAGGGAGAGTTCGCTGAAAGAGTTTTAAACTTCTCACTAGAAGCAGAGAGAAGGATCAGTGTCCGGACAGCAAGGTGGTATCGACAACTACGAACTTCAGTGCAATAGCATCTTGTCCATTCTTGAGTGTGAAATCAGCTCGACGACCAAAAGGAGGACGTGCAGAGGTAGCCAGTGCGAGTGCAAGGAAGACAAAAAGGGCGTGCATCTGCATTTTGATAGTCAACAAATGGAAGGGGCTGAGCGAGAGTGATCGATTAGGCCAAGTAAAGGACACAAGTCGAAAAAAAAGTGAAGAAAAGAAAAAAGATACTAAAACGATCACAGATCGGTAAGAAAACGAAGGAACGAACGAAGGCCAACACCAGATAAGGAGTCATTTTATACGAATCGTCTTCATCTTCATGGAGCTCAAGTTTGCAGTGACCGAAACAACATCACTAGCAGCCCTGATCCTTTGTTCAGCCAATGGAGGCACCCTGACGACATTCGTCACGACCATGATATCTCGACAGGCGATCACAATTCATCACTTTAGGTATCTTTATTCCATCAGGGCGTAACGAAGCAGATGAAACTTTGAGATTTCCAAGAAATGACTTCATCAGCAACTCTGGTGCGATCTGTGTTTCATACAAATGTGCTCTATATTCCCGAGAGGACATACAGTGATTATGGGCCCAAGACCTGTTCCTAGTCGCTGCTGATAATAACTTTGAGCTTGCCATCTGGTAGCAACTCTGCGGACACGCTGATGGTAGAAACCGTTGAGCTCAAAAGGTCAGCGACTACAGAGGAGATTTCACCATGTAAGATCTCTCACGATGTAGTCTGGTTTCCCTTTTTCCACAAGGATAGCGCGTTCAGTGGAGGTACAGACCCCAAGAGTCAATGCTCCGGAAGTCTTGCCGGCTTTCAACCCAGAAATAGCATCTTCCACAACAAGACCTGATGGATAAAAAGTAAGCAGCGCTTTGATACTGGAAAGATGCATTACGTGCAATGCTGAGCCTCAACTTTGCATATCGCAGCTCCGGCAAGGTATGGAGCAGGATGAGGTTTCCCATGAGCCACATCATTGGCTGTGATGATTCCAAGCCGAGGAACTGTAACGCCTGCCTTCTCGAGAGCTCGAGGAGTATAACTGCGCGAAGCTTGGTAGGGGCGACTAAATCAATATCCAACTGTGGGAGAAACGTCATGGACCTACCGGATGTGACAATAGTCCATTTAGCTCCGGAAGAGTTTAACTATACTATGTCAGTCTTCCGACGAATATTTCACTATGAATCAACTTTACTCCAGACACAAGTTCCATGGCGCCAGGTAGGGCCGTTGGACTACCTTCAATCACTTCGTCCTCAAATCGATCAATTTCTGACTTTTCATGGAGTGAGTTCAACCCGAAGGTGGTGGGGAACTCAAATTTAGCAATTCCGGTTTACCAGTAATTTGGTATCATCATTGATCTTGCAAAGCTCCCTTAGGGTATCGTAAAGCCGCCTCCCGTGTGTTGCATGGGTGATTTCGCGATAATCTCCAAGAGCATAGTCTGCAGTAAACGTCTTCCATGCCTTGTATACACCTGGAGTCGAATCTATAAGGGTACTACAGACGGACCACAGTTTCAGTCAACTGAAGCAGACACCCAGGAGGGGCAGTGAGTGGGTGACTGATGGTTGGTATGTTGATGGACGGTTGACATTCATGTCAAGAGATGTTCACCGGTGTCCATCGTCGCGCCAGTGGATTGGTATGTAGATGCAAAGAAATCTCACCCGTCCATATCAAACAGGATCTGCGATAGAAAATATCAGTGACCCGGGGCAGAAAGACCGAGGATAAGATGTGATTCACCGCATCGACAATGATGGTGATTGGAGACATTGTGGCAGAACTTCCTGGAAGCGTTCCGGAGAAAGAGTTGGTGGCACATCCTTTCCGGTGCTGTTGCCCTGGCAACAGATTCGGAAACGATTCGGCCCGTGATAATTTGATAAGCCATCGGCCTCCGTCTGTTTAACCTGATCGTCACGTCGCACGCTACTGATGTGTTTGGGCAGGAATGAAAGTAATTGAATGGGGACTGCTAATATGGTCATCGTCATGCCGAGGACAGAATTATTTTGGAGGTCACAACTCGCTGGACGCGCGCATCTCGCATCTTGCAGACAGGGTTTCTGTTTGTTGTTTAGTCATCAAGTATAGACCTCGGATATGTTT
>Ga0157357_1000091_pt1 | contig 33389 bp, 40 predicted proteins | sample AttcapACBM1_FD_111485 | JGI IMG/M metagenome (GOLD analysis project Ga0157357, IMG submission 111485) | Fungus gardens microbial communities from leaf cutter ant in Botucatu, State of Sao Paulo, Brazil - Atta capiguara ACBM1 | ecosystem: Host-associated > Fungi > Mycelium > Unclassified ... | reverse complement strand
TTTACTGATGTGGCTCAATGCCCCTGTATGTCTCTGTCTTCAACCCTTGATTCCTGAAAGGCCCCTCACCACTTCCGACATTGTGTTTCTGAACGCCAGTTCCAAAGCCACTATTACCAAAGCCACTGCTAGTAGAAACACTGCTACGAGTGTGCCGACGTTCTTGTTGCGGGCCACTGTGGCTGGTGGTATCGGTGTATTGGCCCCCACTGGCAATACTACTGTGACCTTCGTTCTCCCGCTGGCCATAATGTTCTTGCTCCCTTTCGCCGTGGCATTCTTTCTCACTGCGAGCATTATTTTCTTCCTCACGACGTTGCTTCTCGCTCTTCTTCCGGTTCACCCTCTCAACAACATTCTTCAATCCAAAAGATTCACCGACAGTGAAACCACCGACGCTAACGATCAAGAAGGACCAAAAGACATCTTGAATGGCAGAAAGGAAAAGGATAGAAGAACCGAATTTCTTTGGAGAGAAAATACAACCAAGAAGACCTGTGTAGGCAAATACGGCATTGAGTGTGGCTATGGCCAAGTGTTAGCCAAAAATCATATCAAACACAATGAAGGGAGAATTAAAAAGCTTACCGATAACTTTGTGCGCGTCATCATGGTGAGACATCCCAGCAGATAAAGCAGCCACAGCGCGACCCATAATCAAAGATGCAAGAACATACGCGCCACCGGGGTCGGCATCACGGTATATAAATTGCTTTAATCACCGGTGATCAGAACGTTTCAATCAACAAAATGTACCGGCGACATACCAAACCAGTCATCTTGCTCACAAAGGCAGGGACAGGGCCATCATAGGCCGCAATGGGCATAAACATAATCCCAAGTGCAAAAAATACATCGAAGACACCTTTCAGCAAGACAACATATCGAGCGCGATTTGCGCGCTGAACATGAGTAATTTGGGATTGAGACTGAGTAGAGAGATGTGAAGACATATTGGTGGGGGCAAGACATATGAGGCAGGGGACTATATATGATGTAGAGGAGACTGTGGAGTGTTCTGTTCCAAAATGTGTCTTATTGCCTCATAAATCCTACGTTCCTTCTCGTACCGCCCCATATCCTGGTCAAACGCATGTCTCGCATCCTCCATCTGCTTCAGCTCTGCATCATGCTTGTCCTTAGTTTCTTCCCACTGCTTCCTCAGAATAACCGTCTCTTCCGCATGTCTTCGCTTTTCCTCCTCATACTCTTCCTTCTCCAGATGAAACTTTTCTATATCCTCAATCAACATCTGTCTGTCATCGGTCAGTCTCATTCTCTGTTCTTCCAACTCCATTTTCTGCCTCTCAACATCCTTTTGTAGTGCTCGATACACTCGCATCCCATCATCCAACTTATACCTCTCCTCTTCTATCGTACGTTTCTCCGATCCAATCATCGTTTCATCTTCTCTCATCCTTTGTCTATTCGCTTCCATCAACACCTTGGCATCCTCCAATTCTCGCCAATCATCCTTCGTTCTCTTCTTCCATGTCTTGTATTTATCTTTCTTCCTCATCAATATATCCCATTCCACTCTCAACTTTTCTTGTTCTGTTAAATCGTGAACTTCATCTCGAGGACGGACAATTCGCTGTGTCGTCAAGTTGGCGCCTCCCAAAGAGATCGAGTTCATACTTGGATATATAAGTGGTTCTTCGGATGTAGTTCGTGGTGTGTGCGTGTAGGTCCGTCCAATTGGTGGTGGGGACGCTAGTCGAGAGTTGTAGTCTCGGCCGTTTAACAAGGGTGAAGTAATGGGGGACGAAGAAGGTCCACGATCTTTGAGTCTGCTGGTACTTGGACCGGATGAAGGAGAATTGTTCATTAGTGTAGGTCTAGACGAAAATGCAGTCGTGTAAGATAGCAGCAGCTTGACCTTTACGTTTGACTTACGACATGGCTGTTCGCCGAGTCTGTGTTTGTGTTTGTGTCCGAGTCATCATCACATTCAAATACGTTTTCAAATGTGCTACGAGGCTAAGAGCAAAGATCGGGTGTCTGTCAGTCCATGTGGAAGTGATTGGGTGCTTATAAAAGCATGATAGTGTAAAACAAAGTGATTCTATCAAATACAAACGTTGATTTAGAAATATTGCGTGTAATCAACATTGCTGAACGAAAATCCAGATATAATATAATATAATGCAGCTAGTCAATATCATGGACTAGCATACGAAACCATACTCTGCCTCGACATCGGCCTCCCATATCCTCCCTCCTACCCACTCCCCCTGTCCATCTGCGCCGGTACTGACGAAGGCGCATCCCAAAACGCAGGATCAACATACTTACTTGAATCAAACTTACCATATGACCCTTGACTCCTCAACGACCCCGTCGACCCTGCTTTTTCCGAACGCAAATACATCCCTTGTCCATTCCCAGTTCTCAGATACTGTTGCCGTTCTGCTGTTGCTGAAGCTCGCGAGGGCAGAGGATGCAATAATGCAGGCCCAGGTGTCATCCCCGCGTTAGTATTATTTTGATGCTCACTTTCACTTCCAGCTACACTTCCACTACCGAGCATAGCAGCACCATCATAACGCTTGATGACCATATTTTTCGGTTTCCTTTCCTCAGACGGCACAGCGGATTCCACACTAGGTAATCCTTGGGCCTGGAATATCTTTGGTGTTGATCGAGGGATAGGTGAAATCGAGCGAGGGTAAGATAGCTGTTGAGAGGGATGAGTGTCTTCCTGGATCTTCGTTGTCGATGTGGCATTGCCTTGATCCGAGGGAGTTAAGCTACGAGACGGAGGTTGCCTAGGACTCAAGAAACGAGCATCTTGTATTATCCCATCTTGTTGGTCAGAACTGCGGGCGTGATCACTCTACAATCACAATGTAAGCAGTAAACAGCAACGACCACAGAATTACTTGCAGGTGTTTGAACAGCAATCTCAATCCCCGGGCTGTTATCATTCCCACCCCCATTCATCGCATCTCCAATCACCATTCCAAGAGGGTACAACCCCTTTTTCCCTTTCCGTTTATCTCCCTTAGGCATTGGTGTGGGCGTGTCAATCGCTCCACCACTACCACTGCGTCCACTTGCCCCACTAGCATTTGATAATCCACTCTTCCTCGTTCTAAGAGGCGCAACCACCGGAAAACCTATGCCCCCATGAGCTGAACTACCACCACTAAGTACAGAAGCTGGTCTCAGCAACGCACTATCTGCAGGCGGTTGACGCGCAAACACATATTGTTCCTGAGAATGCTGCTGTTGTCGCTGTCGCTGGGGAGCCGTAGAATCAGGTCCACCGGTTCCTACACCCGCCGCATTGGAAGCATCATTCACATTGGCCTGCAAATCAGGAGACTCTGGATCAGGATTGACAGCAAACATCCTACTACTCGTCGATTTCCCAGATTTCATCGACCGTCGATCAAGCAGTGATTCTCTTGAACCGGCACTACCCGCATAGCCATGTGGCGTTGGTCCAGTTACCCCGGTGAAGTTGGCCCTGACGGGAGTTGGATTTCGGCTCATCGGATTTTCTCTAATCACGCTCAACTTCTTCGGTATGCCTGCTGCTTGTGATCGAGCACTTTTCCCTGACGCACTCATGGGTCCACCTCCCCTTCCACTCATGCTATTCGGACTACCAACACTGGCATTCACCTGTCCTCTCAAATATCTACCATTAGGCCCTCCAGGGGTATTGAGTAAATCGAACTGCGAAGTCGATATAGATGTTGATGCCCAAGAATCGATAGATGAAGTTCGAGGCTTATGTTTTCCTTGACTCGTATGGATTCTCGGCTCAGGATATGCACGCTCCCTCGAACGAACGCGGGATGCCAGAGATCCACCACTGACACTACCAACATGTGAATGTCTCTGTGACTGTGGTCGTGTGAGCGGCGCAGCAACAGCTGAGCTTAAGCCAGTCTCATGTACAACAGGAGCTGATGAACTTCCCGCTTGATCATCCTCTTCCGCTTCAGGATCAATCAGAACCTTCTGTTTCGGTTTTTTCCTGAAACTGAGACTTCGATACCACGAAGCCGCAGTCTGTTTGAGTGAAGGGCGACGAGCTCGGAATTTGGCTTTAGACTTGACCGGTGAAGTCGGAGCATAACCATCGTTCGAGGTATTAGTATCGATAGTTAACGTTGCTGGATCCGGGGGAGTAGGGCCATGAAAAGCACTGTGTTCTGCACCTGTAACCCATTGTTCTGGCTGACCGATACCGTATGTTTTCTCGATAACGGATTGTGGTGGTATAGATACAGGGTATCGATCGACTGAAGGTACCGGCGTGGATTCCCTTTGTGGTACCATGTCGTTGTACCGTTGAGGGACAGGTCGTTGGATAGGCGAATAACCAGTTTTCGTGAGCACTGTCTGGCCATCTGGTAAGACTTGAGGGACTCGAGGGGGAGTGACGATGGGAATAGAGTCGAGTTCTTGGTAAGATGTTTCGCCCGCGTCGCGGCCATGGTCCCCCTCTTCTTCCATCTTTTGAGTGCCAGCAACAGAGGTTTGAGATGGTCTACATCGCCATCCAGAGACAGAAGCAGAGCCAGTACCTGGTTGAGCGCCCCAGTCGATGCCAGAGCTAGGCCCAACGCCAGAACTTTCAGCTGCACTTGGCCGAGCATTAACAGTGGCTTCGGCTTCAATTTGCATCTGCATCCTTAGGGTATTTTCTGCTTGAGCCTTCATAAACCCCTTCTCGAACCCCTCTCTCCTTCCCTGTTCTCTGGCCCTATCCATTATTCTCTCTCGTCTTAGTCCCCAGGCTGTGTCTTTAGCTCTTCCTATCTCCTTTTCCGCCTCTTCTCTCGCATTCTTTTCTGAATCCAACTCCCGCTGTAACCTCTTGACTTCTCTCGTTCTATGTTCCAACTCGAATCGCGCCACACGTAAATCCTGTGATGTGTGTTCAGCCAACGATTCGGCTGTTTCACGTAGATTTGTGAGGCGGGTGAATGCACTGAAAGAATCACGTTCGAGGGCAGCACATTTGTGTGATTCGGTATCAAGGAGTGTCAGGGTGTTAGTTAGAGTGCTATGGAGTTTGGATGTCTCGTGTTCAGCAGAAATAACCATACGAATTAAGTCCTTTTTTGAATATGATGATTGAGAAAGTGCCTTTTCTCGTGAACGCCACCATGTCTTTGATGTGGTGTTGCGATTGTCGTTGTGGTGATTGTCGTTATGACTGCCACTGGTGTGGCTGTTGGCCTCAGCTGTGTGAGGACGAGTAGGGCCATTGCGATGATGGTAGTTCCTTCTGTGTCGTTGTTCTCTGTCCCGATCTCTTGGTGAAGACTGAGACTGTTGTGACGGAGAACCAGATGTCGGGGATAACAGCTCTGTACGTGGTGAACGATCATCACTTTAACCAAAGAAATCATTCAACCATCGAATATGCATAAGAGGAAGAAGCTTACTCAGTATATATGGAGACAGGCATAGTAGGACATAATCATCACGGGCGAAAGCTCATCATGGTCATAGACAAGGACAGCATTGTCTAATCAAAAAGCTTGAGACGCGCACGCGCCAGACCTCACATGATAACAAATATGATAACAAGGCTATTGGAAGAATTTGTCGTATTTTGACAGTATCTTTCTGGGCTTTACTCGTGTGTAATTTTTCAGATTCCCAAACAAAATCTCGTCTCTCCCCTCTGCCATCCTAACGACTTCCCTCAACGGTCCTAGTGCCTCCTCTTCGAGCACACTCAATGCCTTCGCTTTTGCTTGTTTGGCTATTTGACTAATTTTTTTTGGTGGCGGCGGTTTATACTGTGGGGAGTCAGGCGGAAGTTGTCCATTCCAGACCAGTCCTCTATTATTTCCCTCGCTGTGACGGCGGCGCTCCTGATAGATGAAATGACCAAGAAATTTGGTGATCTGGTGAGCAAGTCCTCGGGTATGGGACGAGTTATAGAGAAAAAAGAGCGTATTGTCCACTGAAAAAAATACTTGACATCAGTACCCTTGTTTCTGGATTTGAGCATACTTCGTTTATTCCAAACATTCAACCAGGCTTCCTGTTTCTCTTTCATCTCTCTGTCTTTTGTGGCGCTATTTTTGGCACGCATGTAAACCAGACCAGCCCGCCGAAATGTAGTCCTATAGAGATTTCGTAGGGCAGTAGACTGAGTGTTGCGTTGAAGTACTGATGCCGAGCATGTCCTTCGGAACAGCCGGTAGAAGCTGCGAAAGTCAGCTGGAAGACCCCTCAGAACAGGTGTTGTCATTGAGAAAAAGGGAAACTAGTGTGAGGCTCATGACCTAAACTGAATATGGTATGTCATTACCACGACCTACAAACACTCGTAAGCGCTGCTTGTTTGCCTATAGGTACCTTGGTGTGTCCTTGGAGTAAATTAATCCTAGCTTCTAGCATACCCTAGTCTTTTTTTATCGTCTCGTCCATTCAAGTTAAAGTTAAATTGCTGCGTATGGTCACCATGCCCATTCAGCCACAGCACGTATTGCGTGCTGTATTCACCCAATAAAATGACCAAAAGAGGCAATTGTCACGTCTTATTTATTGAATTGGTAGCCATATAATTTGTACCTCGCTCAATACCACGTGTCCGCTTGCTACAAGTTCACTCAACCACTAACGATGTTAGCAAAATAGATGGAACGATATCTACAGTCTTCCTTCAGTAATCCCTCAACAGCATTTATTTGCTAATAAATCAAGGTCACCATCACTCGAGGTGCATCGTACATTACCCACGCCACCCTTCTAAAATTTTCATGGACCTATACCTATCATGGCACAGTAAACGGTCCAAGTGCCCGATCGTGGCAGTAGCTCAGTGGACTCCACCACATGGACTCTCTTCCTGAGGTTAACGACTTTCAGTTATCCCGGCAGCTAAATCTACGACGATCTAAATATTTTCCCCTGGAAAGAGAGGCAAAGGACTGTAACAGTCGCCTATCTTTCCAACAATAGAAAAGACTCATGACAACAAACAAATCACTTACCAGCATCCCACAACACCCAGCCGAGCTGTGGCCGCATTTTTTTGATGGTGCAAACATTTGTGGGTGCATTATAGTGTTTTTGTGCCACTCCTCCAAATCCGACATATCTACCCCCTTTTAAAGAGAGAATTGAAACCATGATATTCAGCCGGTTCGCCCTTTCATCACCCCCACTCCTCTCCCAAACCATAAATCACACCGGAAACCGTTTATCTTGACGCAAATGGCCAAGAGGCTTCGCTGTACATTTTCGACTCAACGCTTCGATCCCACATTCAGGGATCAGGTATGCGCTTACCCACTCTTCTAACCTCAGAATGGTGTGCTCAACCTTGACATTACAGAAATCGTCATCTCTAGTCGGCAGTGACTCACCCACCCCGACAGTCCATTCCCATTCCCGTACCTCATTTCTCTCTCCTGGACGGTCATTGTCGACGATAAAGGAGCCTTTGAACAATGCCAACAGCCTTTCACCCATCTTGTCCTCCACGTCCTCCATTTCTCAGGAAGGAGACTCTATTGGAGTCTCAACTCTAACAACCGCACTGTTCTCTCGTGGATGTCCTTCACATAATACAAGCATAACGTCTTTCGACTCCCCGGAATCGCTGGATGAAAAGTGCAACGATGCTCCGAGGAAGGAACAGCCACTCACTCTGAACCTAATGAATGTGGAACAAATTGATGCACCATCATCCATTCCCTTGAGAAGTCGTTTTTCGGATTACAGCGACATGAGTGACGACGACGACGATAGCATAGGGGAGATCTGTTTTGTATCGTCGTCTCGCACGGCTGAAGTCAACAAGGTCCTGGCTCCAACGACCAGCATCAGTGAACCCTTGCCCTGGTTACTTGCTTTCTGCAAGGCCCATCCAGAGTACGATTCAGATTACGATCGTGACACCGATACTACCGATTCCGGTCTAAATTTGCCTCTGGAATCTGCAGAAGTAGGAGCAGAATATCGCGGTTTTCACGAAACCTCCATGTCCAACATTCCTATGGCTCATCCCAATCCCTTGTCTAATTCCGTCCTCCCCGAATTAACACCGCCTTCTCTCTCGACACCTTCCCCTTGCTACATTAGGTCACCTATCTCAGGCGCCAAGGCCAATGCCCTTTCAAATATTTACGAGAAAGAGGCTTCCTCTAGCAGGATCAATCCACCTGAAGATGCCGTTGTAGCCTATCCGGCCACGACTCATTGTCCGTGGTGGTGTACCCCCGGGTCAGAAGGCAGTCGCTCCGAACACAACAACAGGGTTACTGAAGAAACGAAGACGAAGAACCCAGTTAAAGAGACCGGGACATCACACGCGCACGACTGCCGAGTCGTCTCGAAAGCTCGAATTTACGGGAAGATATGCTCGAGGACAAAGTCTGGTGTACGAACGGTTCTTTCCATAATTCTACCGTGTATTCCTGTGGCAGCAGGAGAGCCCGAGCGAGCTGATGAGAAAGATAGATGCAGAGTGCAGCAGGATGGTGCAAAGGAATCAGGAGTTACAATAACAGCAAATGACCGCCACTTGACAAGATCAGAGGGAAATCACACAGCGAGGAAAAAGTGTACAACGTTATACTGGTGAGGGTTAACCACCAGATTAACTTGCTGTCGACAGCTCTTCTCAATTCTATTTTTAAATTATTAGATCTATCTTCATCACTACTTACATGTATTACATATGGGATCCAGCTCCCACTAATTACACCCCATTGAATGGGAGAATTCATTATGAGAGAGCATCCCTGGCGACGCCGACCTGCGGTTCACCAACGTACATCCGTGAGTGTGTTTCAATAAGTGGCAGAATATCATGCATTTCCAAAGTTGTTACCTTCATGTGGGCGCGCTGGATTGATGTCATACACACGATCTTAGCAAATATGATCGACTCACAAGAGCAAATCCGACGCCGCGGTATATTGCAGCCCATATCTCTTTGAACTCTGGATGCGCCCTATCTACATATCGCTGAAATGTTGGATCTTTGGTCTTGCACAAATGTTCCAACGTTGCCTTTCTGATGGACTTCAGGAAAGACATGGTTAGAACATGGGAATTAGAGAATAAAAACAAAAACACCTCACATTTTTATTCGCTCGTTCCACATCGGTCTCCTTCTCTTCAGTATGCCGTCCTTTAATATCCCCATTCGAAACTTTCTGGGAAAGGGGGCGAGAGCCAAAGACATCTTCTTTCTCCTTCCCTTTTCCTGTCTCTTTCCCAGGTAAAGACGGTACTTTAAAGACCCTGCCGGAAAGACCTTTGGATGTTTCGTGGCTGCTGTTACTGGCAACCAGTTTCTGCTTCTTTGCGTGGGCTTCGTTGTCATGACCCAGGCGAAAAGCGAGAGCAGTGCTACTTGAACTTATGGTCCGTTTAAGGATATTTGCACCAGCGCCCTTTGTTCGACCGAATGTAACTGGAGGTCGCCGAGGAGTTGGATCATCTGGCCTAGGTACACGGGTTTGAGCTGGCCTTTGAGAAGGACGAGGTGTTATCCGAGCAACTCGTAATTTGACTGAACAAGCAGTGGGAGAGATAATTTGACCGAAGACAACAACGTGGGTAGTTTCTGGACCATCTGTAGTGCCAGTTGAACAGCAAAACCAGATATATTATTTCTCTACTCACCAGTATCTCCCAGGGCAATCTTGACACCGAACTCCGACCTTGCACCTGGAAGGGGAGCCGTTGCTTGCTGAGATGTGGATACGGGAGGATATGGTAACAAACAAAAGATATTCTCAAAGTAGATCTTGGATAAAACCGCTCGAGGATGTATGTCCCTGAGTTACTTGTTTTCAGTAAATGAAAATCTATGGAAGTACAAACACACATCTCGACATTCCCAGTCTCATCTAACCACACATCACCGAGTTTGACGGTGCCCACGAACCGCAAGCATTGTCTTCCACGCATGCTTTCCAGAGCTAATGCAAGAGGATTTTCCAGCAGATGGTGCTTCATTGGAGATTCGAGCCGAGCACTAAATGTGAGCCCGTCCAGGGACATATATGAATCTGGTAAAGACAAAGAACCTCGGTAGAGAAGTCGGTAGTTTGCCAGAGCTGATGAGCCAGAGGGCGTCTGATTCTGAGATTTGGGCGTATCTAAACATGTTTTCTGAGGAGTCCGAGCCGTGAAAGGCGTTGCTGGAATCATGTCAGCGGCGAAGCCATAGGTGCTCCGTTGTCACTCGCTGTCACCATTTAGGCATCCGTCACGCATCCATTATGTAATTTATAATCTCCGTTGTTTCCTTGTTAGCACAAGAAGCATTTTTTTTCCTCAGATATCTTCGTTTTTAGCTGGACTCTGAGTTGATCGGTGCCTAGAATTACACTATTCTCGATCAACTTCCACTGAAGGTGGCAGTACCCCGTTCTGAAAGCATCCCGCGATACTGACAACAATTGATCGGAGAATGAGATTTTTGCCTTCCATAACGACAAACAGCATCCAATTACATTAATTCCTAGACTCTACCAGCTTAGAGAGAAGCTTGATGTGGAACCCGTATATCCCTGGCCGAAAATGCAAGTTTCACAATTTTCCTTGTGTCCAAGTTATTTTCTTTGCTTTGTGGTTCTATCCTGTATCCTTGTGAGCTTGATATCAATGTCTATGGAAATGCGGCTACTCACAGAACCTGGACTACTTTATGCCGTTCAAACTCGACAGGCTGTTCACAGCCTGGTACGAAGCGCCAGATACCTCGAATTATGTATCTTCCGCTGAATGTTCCGCTCTGTGCTTAACTTTGAATCCGCAGATTTTCATCTTCTATTACGAAACAACCATACCCGATTCGTGGATGGATCCTGAGGTAACTCGTGAACTTGCTGCCATGACACTCTCAGTCTCGAGCTTGAGTCTTTCCTTAGGCCGAGAACCATTCTTTGAATGTCTCGATACTGAATTGAATTTCCATTGACAGTGGCTTCAACGTCCTTCGTGAACGTCTTATCCAGTGCTCTCAATGATTCGTTGTCGCTTGACGCCTCAAAGATATCGTGGATATGCTGCATCGACCAAGACGTAAGTGACGTCAGGGGTAGGGACGATAACGTTGTCTCCATGGTAAGGTTGTTTTGTGAGTGAGTAAGAGGGCGAAAATTGGTGCTCGTGTGAAGGAATGAACCCTCGTCTTTATATGTTCTGAGTGGTGCCAAGCTCTTGCACTGGTTCAAGTTTACTTTAGTGAAAGGCTTCTGCACCAGGATCTACCCGACGAAGAGTAAATCTTGTTGGAGACATATACATCTGTTACGAAGCACAAGAGTCGGTACGGTGAACACCTTTGAAAGGAAGGTTCTCGCCACTTCGAGACCCTCAAGATTCCGCCTGCTGAAAATCAGTGACGTGTGTGGGTGTGATCTGCATTGGCACTCATACTCTGATATCTTTTTGCCATTTTCATCATGAGGTAAACTGATAACATGGATTTGCGTCTTAATATCCCTTCGATGGCTGCCATCAAAAACATTAACTGACGTCTAAATCTTCACCCGCTGGTCTTGCTCCCAAGTCTGAAGTTGTCTTGTCAGAATGCTGTCATCACACGTGTACGTTTTTACTGACACCTCTCCCGATTGATGCCATTGCTTATCTATGATTCGTCGAAGATCAGTTTACGTGATAACACACAAAGTGATTTACCTAGATGTTCTGCGGAAAAAAGTGCTTCACTTCACCCAACTAGCTCATGCACTCATCGAAGAATTTCTACTACGTTTCCAAATACAAAATTTCTACTGTGTCAGAGTCTGCGGAGAAATGTGTCAGCCAAGGAACAGTGTTCCATTTAGTAGTTAGCCCGAACCAGTTGCCACCAACCAGAAGTGAGAAACAGTCTCACATATCTTCGTAGGAACGTTGTGAATTTATACTATGTCACGCGCCGTTCTGTGCTGGCAAATAACATTAGAATTACGGGACATGTTGTACAGTATGGCTCTAACTATGCCATCAACCCACGTAGTGGTACCACCTATTTACTTGATTCCAATAAACACGCTCTAGAGAACGGAAGTTATGACAGGTATCCAGGGAAGACAAAGGCCTAGCATGTGAAAATGAAAAGTCAGGAGAAGGGATGAAGAATCAGTAGCACACGTACTCTGAAACGATATACCTTCCATCCTTTCATATGAGTTATATTTCCCTTTGATTTCTGCACTCGTAGATGATTTGTATACCTCGAATAATCTTTTATGAGTGACAAAATGAGCCTCTCAGGTTAGTCACAAGGTTCAGTATGCTTAAAAGCGTACTATGTTCGAGTACATCAAAGTCCAGAGGGTATATTTCAAGAGAGACTTCTTATCCGTTTGTAATAAAATCATGGGGAGGTAAATTTGGATCAAGAACTCTTGCACTGATCTTTTGATACAGACAGAAGTCTCTGGCGTGGAATAGAGATGTTTTTTAAGCTGTAGGAAATATACTCAGCACTCGTTAGATTAAGAAATACGAGCTTGGGACAGTACCTGTAGAGACTATAGAATTTCTTCCCAGCGTCCAATAAACACACGAGAACAGAAGGTCTTGAATAAGAATCTACGGTTATTATAGCAAAATCGAATGTCCACCATCGTGAGCGGTGGCATAAAAGCTGCGCCACGCGCACGGGTGTAGTATCGGTACATCAAAACTCCACCGGCAGTTACCGAGACTACGTAGCACTACAGCACTTATTACAAGTTGTAATTATACTGGAATGTGATAAAAAACACGCCAGAGTTCAATAGATACACGAGAATCGAGGGACTTGACAAAACTCTGAACTTTCTACACAGGGCTACATGGATATAAATTTAGACGAATGCATGAAAAATGCGTCACCATCAGTGCATCAACGGAGAATCAAAATTAATTGTGGTTCACTCGTGTGACTGTTTGCTTCCCCATTCCCTTCAGATACTTAGATGGAGACAGGGAGACGATAAAGCGTTTCATCAGTTCTAATCTTTACCTTCCGATCTTGACTGGGTCGACTCAGCCCCAACCATCCCATGCCATTCAAAAGATGGCAGTGTATCGGTCATCGCACAAGTTACATTACCAAACCCGGGCAATAGTGCGAGGAATGAGTACTCGAGTACGATTTCAGTGGTGAGGAATACTACACGTATAATTTAGGTCATGATGGCTAGTAGCTTGAGGGATTCAACTCAGGGTTAGATCCTTGGATCTTAAGTAAAGCACAAGGTACAGTACCTACTGTAGCACAGTGTAGACAAAGGGGTGATAAATAACCTATATCACGCTAAGAGTGTCGTTCGCTACCACGCAGACATTGCATCCCAAATCGAACTAACCATTAGTCATTGGCTGAAGTACCTAGCTTAGCTCTCCATTTTTCTCCCTTGAACATCAACAATACGACGGGTAAAAACGCAATCACACTAGTTGAGAGAAAGTATGGGTGGACTCTGTCCTGAACAAAACGACTGCATACAGACCATATAGTTGCGAAGACAAAGAAAGACCATTGATAACCAATCTACGTAGATGTTTCATGGTGAACATACGACATCTGGGGCATAATGCTCACTTTATCACCGAATGGTATGCTGAGTATCGGATGTGGGTGAGAATTTCACCTGGGAAAAAGACTCAAAGTTGCGTACGAATAGAATCCCAGGGTCAAACCGAATACTTGACGGATGAAACTGAAGAAAGACCTGATAAAATTGTCTATGGACGATGATGTGGCGTGACGGGGCGCACCTGAAACATATACTGACATCGTTACTGCGTGTGCTGTAACAGTCGTTGCAGCTGTACGTGTAACATACTGAGGATACGATTTGCACTCAAAGCTTTGGGATCAATACTGGAAGTAGCAATCGCGCTAGCCTTTACTTACTGCCAAAGCAGGCTATCACTACCACTACCGCATTAGAAATGCCTCATAAGATATTGAGTTTAGCTCACCCATCCCAATGCATGGTGCGACAAAAGTATGAGAATACTGGACCGTGAATCCGTCTATAGACACAGTCGATGGATGGCGATCTTGAATACGATAGTCACCTACAACTGTAGATAAACAGTAACATGCAAGGAATCTATGATTAGAATATAAAAACGACACACATCAACAAGCCGGCAGGAACAGTCAGGGCACCCGTCCAGATCCCTCGTAAGCGAACTTCGATAGGTGCAATTTCGCCCTGATTGAGAGCTCGTCGTCTTGCTCGTTGCAACATCAGATCGGTGATGGGTCCAGAGAAGAGTTCACCAATGGTTCTGGAGTGTTTGCTCAGACAATCAAAAAATAATTGGGAGAGGGACTGACGCTCCGACAAGGAGACTGATACCATTTGCAAGTCTAGAGTCACATAACTGATTAAACAGTGTTCTAGATTGGAAAAAGATGACTGACCCGTTTTGGACCGTGTTGAAGTGATAAATTCTTGTGAACAGGGTGGCTAGCGTTAAAGCTGGCTCTAAAGAGGCAAAGCCATAGACGACGCCACTGAAGGCGGGTCAGCCCTCCTAACTATGGGCAAGATATCAGAAACTCACTAAAATGTTGCAGGAAACGCGACAGAAGGATATTTCAGCATGCTTAAGGGTTTCACGATAAAGTATCCTCTCAAATGGCGATCCGGAGAGATGTCCCAGAGTACTAGTCGACGGAAATAGGACCGGAATTTCATGGAGGGTGGTTGAAACACCTCTCCTTGCTGAAGGAGCTTATTGGTGTCAATCCCGTCATTCTTAGTCATATGAATAAGAATTTCGTCATAAGAACCGGGAGGCCGAGTGTACAGTGTTTCTGGAAGGAAGAAGAGACACACGACAAACATGGCACCTGTTCCAAGGAGTAAAAATCAAATATAGCGTAAACACGAAACAATCACCATTGAGTATTGCACCAAACCAGAAGCACCACCGCCAACCATGACTTCGGGCCATGTAACCACCAATCTAACGTGAAATGAGTATAGTGTGATATTTCTTGGGATAGGAATCTTCATACAATGGGGGCGAGGTGAGCACCGTTCGTGGACATGAGTGTATAAAACCCCATAGCCTTGCCCCGTTGGTGCATGAAACACATATCAGAGACCGTCCCAGCTCCCAGAACTGCAGCTGTTGCAGCGCCGGAGCCATTAAAAGCGCGAGCAAGAATCAAAGTTCCATAGGATCTGGCGATAGCAGACCCGATGGCGCTGGCAAAGCCAATAAAGAGGGTGAATAAATATATAGGGCGTCTTCCATATATGTTTGCGATCGGAACGAAAACCAACGGTCCAATGGCACTCGTTCCAATGGCTATGGTGGTTTGATAAGTGGCAGTCACTTCAGTGATGCCGAATTCCTCGGCAAGTGGAGCGACTGCCGGATTGATTATAGCAACATTCAGTGTGGCAAGAAAAGCGAGGATAGAAACTTGACAGATAATAAACCATTTCAACCACTTGATACAGGTCAAAGAGGGCTATAAGGATGAATGATAGATGATTTTACATTTGGATAGTTGAGCGGGTCCATTTCTGATGAACTGGGCTGAGGAACTAGCGGTAATCTAGCACCATCGAGTTTGATTGGAGCAGTCGAAAATTCCCTCTGAGGAGAAGACTCGTGCAACTGTGAGAGCTGCATGATAGAGAGCCTGGAAGAGCGTCATATCTGTCTTGTCCCACGAGGAACATTTTTGTTCTCCAATTAACATGAGGACTAAGAAACATAAAAGCACGTGAGTGTTAACGTGTAAGGCAGATATTCTTGTTATATTCTTGTTCTGTGTTCCCTCAAATGCGTCCGTGGACACTGCTTGGACTAGTAGTCCTGATATTTGCAGAGAACAATTCTGCATTCAAGGCCCATGACTTTAAAACCTGTTCTCAGTCGGGCTTCTGTCGACGAGGTCGGGCATTGGCTGCACGTGCAAGGGAATCCAAGGACATCTGGGAATCTCCCTACTCTATCGTGGCAAATTCTGTCACTATCCACCCCACAGAGGCTACTTTCTCTGCACAAGTTAGGTCGTCACTATATCCCGACATCAAGTTTGGCCTTGAGCTGCGAGTCCATGACGATGGTGTCGTCCGTGTTCGTATGGACGAAATTGATGGCCTCAGGAAGCGATATGACGAAGCAGCTTCCTGGGCATTAGTCTCTGAGCCCAGTATCAGTAAAACCTTGAGATGGACCGCTGGTAAAAAGGATGTTCGCACCGTTTACGGGGGCAAGAAGGATTCCGAAGTTGTGGTTTCCTATAAACCACTTCGAGTTACTCTCTTGAAGAATGGGAAAGAGCAAGTAGTTCTGAATGCTCAGGGATTACTGCACATGGAGCATTTCCGCAACAAGGTGGAAGCAGAGGTGAAAACAGAGGAATCCGAGGTCGAGGGAGGCGAGGGCATACAGGAAGTTATGAAACAAGAGAATCCTCGTGCATGGTTTGAGGGCGAAAACGAGGACGCTTATTGGGAAGAGTCATTTTCCACCTGGACTGACACCAAGCCGAAAGGTGATGTTTGGGCCTTCGATTGCGGATGGATACTCATAATTCTGATCTCAGGGCCGGAATCTCTTTCACTCGACATCACCTTCCCTAACCATGGCACAGTCTATGGTATACCTCAACATGCAACGCGCCTCGCACTTCCCACGACGACCGGAGAAGGCGCTTTGTTCTCTGATCCATACCGTCTCTATAACGCTGATGTTTTCGAGTACTTAGCCTCCTCACCCGTGTCGCTTTACGGCTCTATCCCTATCATGCACGCTCACTCCACTGATTCAACTGTCGGCATCTTCAATGCCATCGCTTCAGAGACTTGGATTGATGTTTCCCATGCTTCCGAGAAGTCGACAGAGACTCACTGGATTTCTGAGTCTGGCATTCTTGATCTCTTCCTCCTCCCTGGGCCTTCTCCAGAAGATATCTTCAAACAGTATTCCAAGCTGACAGGTACACCTGTCATCCCGCCTTATTGGTCTTTGGGATACCATCAATGTCGATGGAATTACATCAATTCGGATGATGTCCGCACAGTGCAGAAGCGGTTCGATGAAGATGATATTCCTTTGGAAGTTCTCTGGCTCGATATCGAGTATGCGGAGGAGCATAAATACTTCATATGGGATAAGAAGGGTTTCCCTGATCCTGTTGAAATGATCACCGAAATTTCAGCCCTTGGTCGCAAGGTGGGCTTATTCTCACATCTATGTGATACATAGATGTGCATAGCTTATTTTCTATTTAGATGGTTGTCATCGTTGACCCTCACGTCAAACGCACTTCAAACTACCCAGTTTACCAGGAGGCCTCTGACAAGGGCATTCTTATCAAGCCGAAGGGCGGCGAGGGAGAGTACGAGGGTTGGTGCTGGTCTGGCAGTAGTTCTTGGATTGACTTCTTCAATCCTGGCTCCTGGGAGTGGTGGAAATCTTTGTTCAAGACTTACCAGTTGCCTGGCGGTGGCTGGTCGTGGACCCAAAGTACCGAGGATGTTCACATTTGGAATGACATGAATGAGGTATGTCTCAATGTAATGCTCATCCTCCGGTCCAACTCATTACCATTCACAGCCCTCAATTTTCAATGGTCCTGAGATTACCATGCCCAAAGACTCTATTCATTACAATGGTTGGGAACACCGTGACATTCATAATGTCAACGGAATGCTCTTTGTAAGTTTTGCTAGACTAATTTTGCATCTGTTGGATATTGATTGTGTGTGCCTAGTCCAATCACACCTGGCAAGCCGTTCGTGAACGCTCTCACCCACCTAAGCGTCCCTTTGTCCTCACTCGCTCCTTCTACGCCGGTTCTCAACGTTTTGGTGCCATGTGGACTGGAGACAATCTCGGGACATGGGACCATATGGCTGTCGGTATCAAGATGGTTCTTTCTAACAGTATTGCGGGCATGAGCTTCGCTGGATGTAAGTACTATTTGAAATTTTTTGGAGCAGATATAACACTCTAGGTACAGCCGACGTTGGTGGTTTTTTCGGTAACCCTGAACCGGAGATGCTTGTACGGTGGTACCAAGTCGGAGCCTTTGGACCCTTCTTCCGTGCACATGGTCATATCGATACCAGACGCCGTGAACCTTTCTTACTTGACGAACCGTACAAATCATACATCCGGGACATCCTTCGCCTGAGATACAGCCTCCTCCCGGTCTGGTATACTCAGTTCCGCGAGACCACCGCCACTGGTCTCCCTATCTTGAGGTGATTTTGGTTTTGATTGTGATTGTGGCTGATCACTTGATTTTATTCCAGACCTCACTATGTTGTATTTCCCCGAGACAAAAATGGCTTTGACCTTGATGACCAGTACTTTATTGGCTCTTCTGGTCTTTTGGTGAAGCCTGTCACTGAGAAGGCCGTCACTGAAACCACAGTGTATCTTCCTGCCGAGGATCAACTGTACTATGATTACTCTAATTTTATTGTCTACCGTTCCAATACCGAGGGCAAGACTATCACTGTCCCCGCCGCTCTCGACCAGGTCCCCCTCTTTATTCGTGGTGGGTCCATTATAACAACTCGTGAACGTCCTCGTCGTGCGTCAACAGCGATGAAATACGATCCCTTCACCTTTCGAATTGCTTTGAGCAAGTCGGGAGTTGCCAGTGGCGAACTGTATCTTGACGACGGTGATTCTTACGACCATGAAAAGGGTCAACTCGTTTGGCGTCAATTAGCCGCTGACAAGACTGCAAGCAAGAAGGCAAGGAAACCACTGTTGAAGATTTCGAGCCGGGATTTGGCTTTGGAAAATCCTGATAAGGCCGTTGATGGTGTTATTCTGCGGGGTACGTATACCGCGAACAATTCGTTTGCAGAGACAATCAAGGATGTTCGTGTTGAGCGGCTTGTTGTTGCCGGATTGGAGAGGAAGCCGAAGAGTGTGAAGGTTGAAGATGAAGATAGAAAATTGACCTGGGAGTGGCTGGATGGTGTTGGTGCTGGTCATAAGGCAGAGGGTAGTGCAAGCATTTTGATAGTGAAAGATCCTCGAGTGTTGATTGTGAAAGATTGGGTGATTGTTATTGAGTAGTTGGTTCGTAAATTATAGAGATCCCACTTTGTATCGTTCATCGTTTCGTCATTGATGATATGTTGCACTTGAACGTTCTGAGAACCAGCCGTCGATCACGGTTTCAGATGCTAATACTTGGACTGCACCTTTCGGGAGATGACTGAGAAGGCACAATAGTTGTCTAGGGTTAAGAGAGCGAGCGACATTAGCTCAATGACGGATAGTGATGTATACACATATGTGCTACGAGACAGGTGGCTGGCACAGATAAATAATCTGGCACTAGAGAGATAGGAGGAATACTTGTTTATGACGACTAGTGGGCGAAAACAGAAAAAAATTGGAAAGGAAGGAATTGAAGAAAGAAGAGGAGAGCATGAACAGGTAGATGACAATTGCTTTAAGTAGATAAATGCGACCTTTTGAATTGAACAAGAAAATTTAAACTACTGAGAGTCTGTTTTTAGTTATGAAGGACGGTGATTCATGTGGCGAAAGAAAGAAAAACTACACCCAAGGACTGTATTCGAAACAGAACTTCTCAAACATGGGAGCATCCATTGCTACCGAGTCGACCCTGATTGTGTGTTTGTTCCGCCGATAGGGGCCATATTCATACTATTTCTCATTATCTGCATCTGCTGCATAATCCTCAAATGCATCAGAGTAGAGTACTGCATTGTTCGCACGGGGACCTGGATAGGCATTTGCACCGGAAATCGCATTCCCGTGCGTGGAGTACCCATCGTTGACACTTGCACAGGAACTCCCATGTTGGGAATAGGCAGCGGACGGCCAAACAGAGGATATGATAACCCTGAATCAGGATTCATGATATAGCGTCGAGAGCATCGTGTAGAGCTGTCAGTTTTAGGATGTGTCCGGGAGTAAACTGGCAACAGATTACGAGTCACGGCCCTATCTTGGGATAACATATGTATATAATTCACTTCTGGAGAAGTGGACTGCGCACTAGCCCTTCGATCGCCAAGCAATGGAGAGGAAACTCGGAAGTTTGCGATTTGATGCGATTGATTTGTCCTCTCCGACAATTCCTCTTCATGAGAGTCTACCGCTTCCACAGGCTCAGGTGACTCAACTAATCTCTCAGACGCAATAAGGGCCGGTGAGGTAGACGCAGACATGGCACCCACTGCCGAGTTCACTATTGCATTAGTGTTGGATGTCAACGAGTCAGTTCGCCTCCTGAGTGTCATAAGCAACTCTTTTGACCTCGTCCTCTTCGTCTCCTGATCAACTACAGCTGGAACAGGTGATAAAGCCCAGCCTTCAGTATTATCGATCCAACTACCAATGCCACCTCTATCATGGTGATGGGAATCCTCTTCAGTGAGTGGCGGTGTGATGGAATATGCACTCGACCCATCCGAAATCGTTAACCTAGGCTTGAAGTAGCCCAAACCACCAACCCCAAAGTCAGAAACGGTGGGACTGGGGATTTGGCTGACAGGCGATGTCCGATCTTCATCATGCTGAAGTTGGGACCGCAGCCGATCGACGATTGTGCGTGTTCGCGAGGCACGAGTTGGGCGTCGACGGTGATCAGCGGAATCGAATAGAAAGGATGGCAAGAATTCACTAGACGAACGCTCAAAACTGGCCGCAAAACTACCGTCACTGCTAGTGGTACGACAACGTGTATGAACACCATTAATGTACTCTTGGAGATCTCGCCTGTGTTTGTTCGCAGGTGATGAGAGAGGTGTGGTGAGAGACGGAAAGGAGGATGGGCCAAGAGGATCGGGAGAGTTGAGCGATGACGAACTGCACGACGAAGAAGAAAATGTTGAGGTGGGCGAGCCAAGAGGCACAAAAGATGACGCTGAGGGGTTAAATTGGAAAGGTTTGGGCATGGATGGTCGAGAAAAGTAATTGATCTTGTTGGGTATTGCAAACGTCCTTTGCAAGGTATCCTTGGTGCTATCTCGCACTTCTTTCAAGATCTCTTTGAGCGACTTCCCCCCGATAAGATCATTCACGAGTTCTGTCCACAGCTCTTTTCCCAATTGAACCTCCGTTTCCGATACATCAATAATCCGTTTCTCCCCCTTCTCCAGATCTTTCAAGCGGAGGTTCGGCCAAGGTGAATAATCGAAGCCAACTGCCTCCTCATAGGCCTTCAGTACCTCACACGCGCTTTTCACTCCGATGAGCTCCTCATTCAAAACAGTATCATCAGCGACCTTAAATGCTGAGGACCACTCGTGTAAGGAGTGGGAAAATTCAGGCCCGCATCCCTGATCATCAAAGAACCGCTGTACTTGCTCGTTGTGCAAGGACAGCTGGTAATGAGGTGGCTTTGAGAAAATAACATTCCGAGGCGCCTTTTCCGGATCGTAAGACCATGAAACAGAGCTGAACGGTGTACACCACCACTTTGTCGAGACAATCTGCCATTCTTCCTCCCCTGTGGGAACTGGCTCGTCTCGACTATAGCGCCTTTGGGAGACCATTGAGATACCCATAGGTCTACCAGAAAAAGGACCACAAAACTATGCTGGTTAGCTGCGGGTGATCCCTTAAGGGTAAACATGGAGACAAGCTTACAGAAAGACCGGTCACTACAGAAGACAGTGTAGTCAGTGGAAAAGAGCTATAAGAGAGCGAACATGTGTCGAGTGCCTGCCTGAGCTTGAGAACCCAACAAAGTTCAGTGATGGATGTCTACTTGAGATCACGGGACTATTCTCTGTTTATCTTCGTATTTTAAAAAGAATAAAGAATACGTCGTGCGTCTCCTTGATATTTCTTCTCGCATAAACAACCCTCCTGCGCGCGGTGACCGACGAGGGCTACAGATACCTCACAGCTGGTCCTACTTATGTGCTTATTACTCAATTACCGCTCGGTTCTTCATCTTCTTTGTTCCCAGCAGCCAATCTCGTGGGTGATATAAGTGACACATGATGATTCAGTGACTGTCATGACCTCTTAATTTCGCTTTGTACCAGAGCATATCGGAGGGCGATTGGTTAAATTTAGTCACTCCTTTCTGTAAGACACAAATACATTACTCTATGAATCAGAGGCACCCTGAAAGTGATCTGCCAGACTGCAATTCGGATCCGAGATTGATATGATCATGGGAACGATTGGTTCTACGAAAGATTCATCTTAACCATGGACTCGAGGGACATCAATTGCACCGGGAATGGAAAACACAAAAGGTAAGTACAAGGCATTGACGACTAGCGGAAGATGGCCCTCGAAATGGACGGGAGATGTGAGGCAATGAACCACATCATGGCCTTGACTCAATCATTCCGTAATGGGTAAATCTCGTGCTGGAATATTAATCGCATGGCTCACATGAATCACTCAGAACCCGGAAAATAAGTAGTTCATCCTGATCTGAACAAGGGTGACTCACAAGTATACCGGCCTCATTTTTTCCGCCCTTTCCTGGCAGTTTGCACCCCTGCACCATTCTTAAGGCATTCATCGCAGTACCATTTTTCCGGGACTGGTTGTTTCAAACCAACGCAGCTTAAATGGAACTAATGCAGTAGTCAGTAGCAAATCAAAGAACGTGCTGATCAAGGGAAGCCACGCACCCATTCGTACGGACAACCATTTTCGTTGTCACACGCAACCATCTGCCGTTTTGTCAAGACATGGTTAATCTGAAGAAAAGAGTATACTTACGTCTCCATAACTTTGTTTCTGGCAGAAACAATATAATCTCTCGTCTTCTGCGTCATCGTCGATGTCCATGTCATCATCTGCTCCAGCTTCAGGTTCAGACTCTTCAGCGGGATGTATTTGCCTGGAAAGCCTGGATCGTTGATGAGTGGTTTGAGATACTACTGTGGCAGATGGCGACGCAGAGCGATGCTTTGTCGGTGAAGGTACTGGTGTGATCTTGATAGACGTATTAATACGACGTTCTGGGATGACTGTCAGTGATAGGTCCGATTGGAAGAGCGATTTTATCACTTTTCGTTGTGCTTCCGCCACTCGTTGCGCCAACTGTACTAGCAACTGGGGTGGCTGAGCCTTGTCGTGACTCTGAAGAGTTGGAAAGGGCATTTCGTAGGCTTTCGCTAATCTGTTGGGCAGGATTGCGACCACTTGGTCCGAAATCTAGGCCAAGGGCTATTCCGGAACTGACTTTGCCTAAAGATGTTGAATCTGGGGCGTCACCCTGGAGATACTTGACTTTAACGAGATCGACGTCCAGTCGAGAGCGGGTTCGCTCAATGAGGTCAATAAGGCATTGAGCAAGAATGCATTTCTCGTTTGAAATTTCGTGTAATTCGGCATACAATTCTTGTATTTTCGCAGGTATCCCTACAGTTTTGGGTGTTGGTGCTCGCTGACAGAAGTCTGTGGGTGACGGTGAAGAGGAGGATTTCATGGAATGGCGGATGTAGCGAGTAGAGTCTCTATCAATTTCCTGTTGTAATTCTTCAGACAGAGTCGGGATCTCATCAAGACCAGACATCATGAGCTCACCTTGGACTCGGGCCTCTTTTACTTTAATCTCCTGCAGGAGATGGTTGACCTCGTTGGGCAGGTTGTCAAGACCTGCGTGACTGGTTAGCCAAAGGTTGCAAGACTGAAGAGCTGTTAGCGCACTGTAAATAAATTCTGCTGCAAGATTGGCAGCTTCCTCGAGATTCTGTGCGTTCATGACGACTGGATATTGAAACTTGGTGGCCGAGAACAAAGCCCAAGTGCCACGTGACTTTCAATATTGACTCCCAGCCATCCCGCTAAGGGAAAAACTGTTATCAGGCCTGTCCATTGATCCTGAATTGGGTTATTCCTTGTACCCCAAATTCAGTACATAAATACAAATGTTCAACACTCTCGTCGCTCATGCGTGCCCTTCTCCTTGTAAGCCTCTGGGTCATCTGTGCCATTGCGCGGTCCCCCGGCCTAGTTGTACCTACTCAGCAAGGCGAAGTACAGGGTACACTTGTCGCAGATTCAGTCAGGCGGTTCCTTGGTATCCCATATGCAAGCGCAGGTCGTTGGACTGCTCCAAAGTTTCCAGCGAGAAGAGATCATCTTTTCACCGCTGACCGATTCGGTGATTCATGTATTCAACAATTCACCCGGACGGATTCAGAGGGCATGGAGCTCACTGGGTTTCTCAGTCCAAATGTGACAGAATCCGAAGACTGCCTAAGTGTCAATATCTGGGCTCCCAGCGTCACCAGAAGGCAGAATACAGCCGTAATGATCTGGATTTATGGTGGCGGTCTCAGGTTTGGTACAGTAAGTAGAGAACACCTTCCCTCCGCTGAAGGTTCAACTTTGCTTTCAGAGCAACTTTCCAACATACGATGGTCAGTTCATCGTGCGGGATAACGACGATATCACTGTTGTCACCTTCAATTATAGGTTGAATATCTTTGGTCAACCTAATGCTCCGCAATTCGCGAATATTACCACCAATTCACAAAACTTTGGACTCTTGGATATTGATGTTGCTGTCAATTGGGTGCATGACAACATTGCTAACTTCGGTGGAGATCCGGATCGTATTATCCTTTTTGGTCAGAGTGCAGGTGCAACCGCAGTGGATGCGTATACATTTGCGCATGCGAATGACACTATTGTCAAAGGTAAATGCATAGAAAATCCATCTTGTAGGGGTTTACATTTTCTTTATAGGTGTTATCCAGCAATCGGGCAGGTAGGCCTTTCAAAGGACAACAACCTAGAAATCAGGCCAACGTATGAATTTAGTATCTCTGGGATTCCTTTGATATCCGACACCAATCCAAACTGGAGTAACGTCTCTGACGCTGTTGGGTGTGGTACTAGTGAGCAGGATTCCTGTATGTCGTCGTATCGATTGACATATTGTACTCATGGTAGCCCCGGATGATGCGCAATTGGAGTGCATGAGGAAAGTCCCCGGAAGAACATTGGCAGACGCAGTGCTCTTCACCGGCGTCACCTTCAACCCAGTATTAGACAGTATGTATTCTTGTCGCCTAATGCACTCTAAACTCAGGCCTTTCAGATATCACAATATACAGCGACACCTTTGAAAGAGCTGCTGCTGGAAGTTTCCTCAAGGCTCCTCTCCTTATCGGTAGCACGCAGGACGAAGCCGATATTTTGATTGTCGCTGCATTCCTCCAGTCACCTCTGGGCTCTGCACCTCCTTTGCTTACAGAACTGACTGCAGATTTAACAACACAAGTAAGCTGCATTCCTCTGTCTCGTGCAGTCAGAATGGACACTGATGTCCCATCCCAGTTAGATTTTACCTGTCCCGCTAGTACAACCGCCCAGAACCGTCTGGATGCAGGGGTCCCAACATGGAGGTATCAATACCAGGGTATAACCTGACATTCATTCAAACACCGCCTTTTTTCTTATTTGACCATGTAGCCGTTTTTCGCGACATTTCTATTCGCCCAGATCTGCGCGCTTACCACACATCTGAGCTGCCTATTGTTTTTGGAACCTATAATCAAAGCTTACACACCCCTAAAACCTCTGAAGAAGAGATTGCGCTCTCCAAGTACATGCAGAGTGCTTGGGTCACTTTTGCTCGTAATCCTCAGAAGGGATTGTCCGACTTTGGCTGGCCGACCTATGATCCCACTTCACCAAGTCTTATCCAGTTGGGGAATTTCTACAATCGAAGCAGCGCGACCTTCGGAAAAGCGAGTGAAATTGATTTCGCATGTTCGAAGGCCGATACTCTGGAAGCACTTGCCATGCAAGTGAACAGCCTTCTAGGGCCTTAAGATTCAGCTGAACGGTAGTGGGCATACGGACATTTATATAATGTATTACATATAGGACACGAAAACGTCCATCATACCCCGAGGATACGATTGATGTTATCTAAGAAATCTTTCTCACTCTGCGGTGCTAAAGGTGATGTCTCGAACCTCTCAAAGCCAAGTGCGCGCTTCCCTTCGACAGACTTGACATCCTTGGCAGACCCTCGACCGATACACTGAGACTCGCCTTCACCTCCGGGAAAATCGCTACGGAAGAATTGAGTCAATTTCAGTGTGGATATAGAGGAGACATACGGAGCAGGAAGACCAGCAACAAAGTTACTGTGTTGATCGCGAAGATAGTAGGCACTTGGTCACGTAGGTCAGAAGAACTGCATCTCTTAGCAAGGTATAACCTACTTGTTGAGAGTCAAAGGAACAGCAGGAATATAGAATACCGACGAATCACCAGCGCCACTGTGTATACTTTCCACAGCATGGACGACATCACAATGCCCTGAAAGGATATAAATCAGTTTTCACTTGACTTGAACGATAGAATCGAATAGTTCACAGTAGACTTGGTCGCCAGGTCGAACCTTGGGAATGGAAACCATGGTCTTGTCCAGATGTAGGTGAGGATGAGACTTAACATTCAGTTCTTGTGTCTTGCCAATACTACTCCCAGGGAAACGGGAACTATCGGTATCAAGTTCCCAGTCCTCGAACTTCAACGAATCTGAACGAGGGTTCTTGGGGCGGAAGAAAGGTCGAAGGATGATGTAGGATGAAGCAACCGGAAGATTGGGAAGGACTTGAAGAGTACCTTCGTTAGGTCCAGTGGACGACAGTGCGGTCCAACCTTGCCATGGACGGAAAATTGAGCATGCGTTACTAGTGGAGATGAGATGGGTACGCATTTGAAAAGAACACTACGTACGAAACATTATAGAGATCACTCTTGACATCAATTCTTGGTGTAGCATCAAAGGGATCGTGATTCCTCCAATGGGGACCACCTTTGAGGATATCACCAAAAACTCTTCTGAAACCAGGATCTTCCCATCGTTCGACGGAACCACCATCGACATGAGGGCCGAGAGTGAACTTGGCGTCTCCTGGTTGACGAATTCTCAAGCGGTCGTAGTACGAGATAGGTACATCAAGCCGGACTTGATCAGGAGATGATGTGTGCCAAAGGGAAAGCAGGAATTTCTGGGTATCGAGTATTCTAGGATGCGTCCTGGCCAGAGTTTGGCCGATAGAGTTATATATTTCGAAGACTTGGATATTGTCCTCAGGGAAACCTACAATGCATTGAGAATTCGATGTTTGAGAATATTCACTCTGAAGTACCTTTAATCCGATCCAAGTTAACAGTGACGTAGTCCCTTATCTGTTGCTTCCAGCCAAGGGCTTCCTGATTCCTGCTGTGAGCAATGGAAGTAGATCAAAGATAAATTTGAAACACACCTCTTCCGATACAGCTCCGGTGATAATGACAGTGCCTACTCGTTTTATCTTGTCGATTTGTGCTTGGCTCACTGAACCGGTTTTCACATCGTCATAATTAATACGGGCAACCAGCTAAAGGGAGTGCTTGAACGTTAATTTCAATGAACCAATGAGAAGATAGACATTGCAGACACACATTATTGCCTTTTTCTGTGATCTCTGCGACTGTTCCTTCGAGTTCAGCTAGAACTTGCCTCCAGCTCTCAACCAGTTCGTCTTTGAACATCTCTTTCTTGAGTGCTGAAAATCGATCAGGTAAAGCAGCATGCTCCTCTCCGGACTTTAGGGTAGTGAAGATATCTGAAATTGTTCCTCCTTCCCTTGCTTGACGTTTGCTTGGTGCGACCGTAGCAAGTTGTCTGAAAAGTCCAGGGGATCCGCGTCGAATGTGGTGTGCGAACGAATACATAATGAGAGGAAGAAAGATAAAATTCCAGGCTTCTAGGAATAGCTGTGGTTTAAATATCTCTTTTCCTAAGCTTCTTTTCCTAAGCTTCTTTTCCTAAGCTTCTCATCTTTTCCGATAGAGTCACATTGTTTACACCGAGTCGAGACAACTGGAATATTAATATTTAGCAGTTCAATAGTTTATCCGATTTTTATCCGAAGACCCCTATCTCGACGGTGGATGAGAGTCCTCCTCGACTAGCTCGAACAAGTTCGCTTGTGCTATTTTACAAAATTGAATACATCTGTATGGCTTCTTTTTTCAACTAGAATTCGTATAGACAACGTTTAATGTGAAGGGCTATCGAGCTCCTAAATATACTCGTTATCAGTAACTTGAGTTTCTCCGAGGTATTCCCGAGGCGTCCCAAGCAATCCTGAGATAAATTATGTATTCCGTTAGGTCGAAAACCCGTGTCAGGCGTGTCAGGGGCATTTAGAGGTCCTGTCCTACACAATATACGTGATTCATTGCATTCTACATGTGCTCCTGGAGAAATAAACTGAAACATGTTTCGTGCCTCCTCGACCCATACCTATCAACAAGAACATCAACAAGAACATTCACATTAGAATTTATGTGTTGCTGTTAGAAGAAGAACAGTGGACTCATTAACAGCGTAGATGTGACACCAATTCCTTCGAGCTCAAGATTCGGAGAAGGAGAATGCATTAGTGTGCCCAGTTCTATCTCTCAAGCTTTACCACTTAGCCTGATTCGACATTGAGAATAGGAATTTAATATAAGGTTGTTGAGCGTGGTACTGAGAATAACAAGGCATGCAGACTAGCTATGCCAGGACTACGCGCTTCATGCTTCCCGCTCAGCCGCCTCGAGTGTTTGGTACCATCTGCAGTCTACCGGGCGATATTAATAGACTATTGTGGATCACTCATCGGTGACTGCCGAAGAGCCATGACCGAGGCAAAATAGCAAAGCCTTGCAGGTGGTTATAATCTACCGGAAGTCCAGGATGTCTTCCGCATTGCACGACCACTCCTCAATTACTCACCTCGACAGTTCATCTATCATAGGCACCGATATGGCTGGATCCCAAATTGAGGAACGAACAGCGTTGTTGGACTCTAACCGAAGAGTACACTACAGTGGCACTATCACTCCCAGTACGTATGCACAGGGGAGATTGTACTACTCCCTTTTCTTTCTTTTACTTCATTTTAAACCAAGGTTACTCACCCATCCCCTCGCAGGACAGGATTCTGGAGCGGGTTCGTCAGTGTTTGCAAAACGTATTAGATACTACATACCTTCACTTGCATGGATACCAAATTACTCCCTCTCCTTGTCAGTCTTCATTCAAGTCTCATCCATTGTTATGTTGATCTCTCATCACCAGGTTTGGTGGCGACATCCTTGCTGGCCTCACCGTAGCATCCATGCTTATTCCACAATCAGTCAGTTATGCGACTTCTCTCGCGAAACTCAGTCCCGTTACTGGTTTGGTACGTCTCGTCGGTCGGATTATTTGTCCACTTAGAAGCTGACCTTAGATCAGATATCAGCATCTGTCCCTGGGATTGTTTATGCTTTTCTCGGAACTTCTAGGCAACTGAACGTTGCCCCTGAGGCAGCGACGAGTCTGCTTCTGGGTCAAGCCATATCGGATGTGCTTCACGGTCTCGAAAATGGGAGCAATATGGCCTCACTGAGTCTGGTGATCGCGACTGCAATAACACTCCAGGTGCGTAGGCTTCTTCAAGTCCAATTTGCCATTGGTTACAGGCGACTAATGACCGTGCACGTGTCGAAGGCTGGTCTGCTTCAGTTTTTACTTGGATTTCTCCGCCTGGGATTCATTGATGTCGTACTCAGTCGAGCATTGTTACGTGGGTTCATTACTGCAGTCGCTGTCGTCATCATGATGCATGTAAAATTTCTTGTTTCACGAATTGGCGCTGAATTTCTTGTCATAGTGAACAGCTCATTCCGATGTTTGGTCTAACAAAACTTATGCATACAGTTGATCCACACACAACTGTGGAGAAAATCATATTCCTGGTTCAATATACATGGACCCATGCCAATAGGCTGACCACCGCGATCAGCTTTGGTACACTATTTGCACTGATCGCATTACGCTCAACCAAGAATTTTTTCAAGAGATATACCCTCATTTATCGGCTTCCAGAAGTACTGATTGTTGTCATTGTTTCCACCAGTAAGTTTGGCAGCTTGGCATCCGTCCTACTAAGTCCTGATGTGACTCCAGTTATATCCGCGCACTACAAATGGCATAAGGAAGGAGTGGATGTGCTTGGGGATGTTTCAATCACAACCGGCGATTCATTTTTCGTCTTCCCCTTCAACAAGAGTGTTCTCAAGTATGCTCATCGCACAACATCCACCGCAGTGTAAGTGTACTTACCCTCTGGTTTACCAGAGATAGTCCACTAACATTCGAACTAGCATCATCTCTATCGCAGGCCTCCTCGACAGTATTGTCGCGGCTAAACAGAATGCTGCTCTTTATGGTTACTCCGTCAGTCCTAATCGAGAACTCGTCGCCCTCGGTGCGGCTAACGTTGCCGGGTCATTCATTCCTGGAACACTTCCTGCATTTGGCTCGATCACACGCTCGCGCATAAATGGAGATGTCGGGGGTCGCACCCAAATGGCATCTTTCGTGTGTTCGGGAGTTGTGTTGCTTGCTACTTTTGTATTTCTCCCATACATGCGAGATTTGCCCAAGTGTGTCCTCGCTGTCATGTAAGTATCGATACTATGTTGTTGAGAGGTGTTTACAGGTTTTGGTAGCATCACGATGGTCATTTTATCCCTGCTTGCAGAGACCCCCTCTGATATTGTCTATTACTGGAGGTCTGTTAAAAATCCTTAGACTGCACTTCCTGAAGCTGATTTTTTATTAGGATGGAAGCATGGATTGACTTTGGATTGATGACATTGACGTTTTTCCTTTCCATTTTCTATAATGTTGAAGTTGGCATAATAGTCAGCTTGATCATTTCATTGCTCCTCGTGGTTCGTCGTTCCTCTAAGACAAGAATGAAAATTCTTGTAAGTGGTTACAAATTCCGAGCTCCTACTTGGACTGATTTTGCAGGGTCGTATCCCTGGGACTGACCGCTGGAGACCTGTGAATGAGGATCCTGATGTCCAGGAGAGTGTTTCCGGTGTTCTTGTTGTTCGCATCCGGGAGAACCTTGACTTTGCTAATACTGCACAGCTCAAAGGTGTGTTCGGTGGGACTGATACCAGAGATACGCTAATGACGTATTGGTGCAGAGCGCTTACACCGCCTTGAATTATATGGACCAGACAAGATTCATCCTTCGGAAGCACCACTCAGGCAGGAGACGACTGTTATCGTTTTCCACATGGCTGATGTTGACAAGTGTGATGCCTCGTTAGTACCTGGTTGCAGCCTTCTTGAAACTGGTAGATTGACATCGTGTCTAGTGCGTTGCTGATCTTTTATGAGCTTTGTGAAGAGTATAAGGTACAGGATCGTGTTCTAGATTGCAAGATAACATATGCTGATACATTGGTCCTTTTCTAGGCTCGCGGTGTCAGTCTTTTCATCACCCACCTCATGCATAAGCCTCAGCAGCAGTTCATTAAAGCAGGCATCTGGGACCTTCTTGGTACTGATGCGTTCCGACTTACGGTTGCTGATGCCATCGCCATTGTTGAAGCTTCCAACTCCCATTGATTTTAGACTTTGATAGCAAGCCACGAACATTGAATGATATATTCTACATGTTTTTGATTTGTCGGTGTTTATGACTTTTACAACCCTGGATGGATCTGTAAACCTCACGCAGTACGATGATTTGTTTTATCATCTTACAATATATATACTTTAGTTCTCGTGGGATCAATCAGTTCAGCTGCCATGCGATAGCGCGAATTGGTGATCCGTCTATCCCTTCCAACTTGAGTGGGAGAAGACTGACATGCACGTTTGGTAGACCAATCAGGGGCTTTGTGTTGGTCAGGTTCTCAATGATGACCCCTCCAGCGCCAAGAATTACGTGGTGGAATTGAAATCCATACTCTGACTTTCCATCTACCGGCGTCTCGTCTGGATTGAGGAAATCGACACCTATAGTCCTTATTCCGCGGGCGACAAATCCCTCTGCAACGTCTTTCATCATATAGGGGTGATTGTAGTACTCTTCTGTTCCCCATTTCTCGTACCATCCTGTGCATACTAGCGCGATCACCCCAGGCTTGAGCTCTTTCTCATATGGTTCAATGTCCGACCATGTGATCATCTGTTTTGCTTGTATGTTTTCTGAGAGGTCAATGATCACGGCAGGACCAACGAATGTAGAGAGTGGTATTTTATCTATTGTAAGCCCTCCATGGATGAAATGCGAGGGTGCATCAACGTGAGTGCCGGTTTGTGAACCAAAGGTGAGAATGTGGATTTCATATCCATCTTTATCGAGGCTAGTGAAACGATCTGCGGTATAGCGGGGATCTCCAGGGTATATAGGAGTGTCGGAAGTGAGTGGATGAGAAAGGTCGTAGAGTTTGAACGAGGCCATGAAGCTCGGAGATAGGGGGGTAGGTTATATATATGATTGTGCTATTTTGGATATGTGATCCATTTATAATGACGAATCCAGGTCTTTTTGTCAAAAAAACAGTTTTACACCCTGCGGTCTTGATGACGGGAATAAATCGCTGGGCGAAAGTGGTTCCCTTGCAGGGTCACGATAACCAGCTAACGTAGTTCAGTTCGAATCCAACTTGCTGTCTGTAGATCGAGCTTTGATTTAATCTTCTTCCGATCGTAAAATCTCCTGTATCTGTTATTGCTTATCCATCCACCGTAGATTCTGAGGTCCAACTCTCTTCGTCTACTTCCATGGAAAACTTTGAGCTCCCTCGCGGTTATATACTTGACGTGTTGAACAGCATTGGTATCAAAATTACTCGCGATACAAAGCTCAAAACTGATCGTCTCCGTCACCGCCTCGAGAGGTGTCTTGACGCTGCTCAGCGTTACAGGAACCTGTTCGGCGACGAGAATTTCGTGGTCGATCCTGCAAGTTATCCTATGTGGGAAGATCATGACACTATAGCGAAAGGCTTAGATAGGAAGATATTGGGTGGTATTGACTTAGGAATTACTTCAGGGGCCTTTTTCAACATGTGTCGTTCGATAGTCGCCCTTGGAGAACAATTGAGTATGGGAGTACGCGAAGTCATTCTGACGGATCAAGAATCAAGGCCGGTATAACTTGACAAGGACATGCGAGCGACTCGGCATACTCATTTATCTACAGATCCATGAGATCCATACGGTGGGAGAGAACCGCCCACTCCTTGTTGTAGGGTTTTCTGTCATCACGAGCACCAGAAAAAAGGGAATCAAACGTGCAACGGAAAAATTTTATATCGCCACCAACCAATCCCAACCAGTGATGGTATATGCACTCCCAGATGAACAAACCTTGCTTCTCCAGTTGCTCCAGCAAAATCAAAGCCGCCTCTCCCCTGGGTTCGCTAAAGAAATTTATGATAGCCAGTACACTGCCAGTTTTATTTTGCCGACGAGCTGGCTTGCTATGGAAGATCTTGGTCGCCTTGGCAAGACAACTGGGTGTTTTGTCTGCGGAGAACCTACTCAATGGGAGTGCGTGCGTTGTAGATCCGTTCAGTGCTGTGGCAAGTATCTCTCTTGTCTCCATGCAAGTGGCTTTTTATGCTGCAAAAGACTGTCA
>Ga0157357_1000090_pt1 | contig 33426 bp, 40 predicted proteins | sample AttcapACBM1_FD_111485 | JGI IMG/M metagenome (GOLD analysis project Ga0157357, IMG submission 111485) | Fungus gardens microbial communities from leaf cutter ant in Botucatu, State of Sao Paulo, Brazil - Atta capiguara ACBM1 | ecosystem: Host-associated > Fungi > Mycelium > Unclassified ... | reverse complement strand
GGGTTGTGATTCAGGAAGGTGTTGCCAGAGTGTACGAGGTCTGTCCTTCCCTTTCTCGAAATCTCAGCCACTGAACCATTCCAGCTATATTGGTCCGCATTTGAGAAGTTTGTACCGCTTCACCCGAAGTGGTATTTCTCCTCTTACAAGAGCTCCTCGCAGGTTTCGGTGTTATCCTCCCATCACCTCACTCTCAGCGTGTTCATGAGTTCAGCGTGTTCGAACACGCTCGTAAATCTCTGGCACCCTTTTTCCCGTTCGGATATGAGAAAAAAATGTCTTCATTCCAGTAGCAGCTTAAACAAGAAGTTCATATACTAACTAACCTCTGGAATTTCAGTGGTCGATTATGATAAAATCTTCTGTATTGACAGTCACATCTCCTTTTAGCATGTCGGGCACTGCCACACTCGGATTAGAGCGGGTCGAGTTACTGTCGAGTTACTTAGTTATATCCATTAGTTATATCCATGTTTCCCTCTCTGCATTTGTCTACGGCTCGATCCCATCAACCTTTGATTCGTTTCATTGGCAAACGACAATGGCCATCAGGTAAGCATGCATTGTCTTTTCTTTCTGAGCTTCTCTCATGTCCTGCTCATGCTCAGCGACGGAAGTACCGCACCCTCATCCTGCTGCGTCGCCAGAATTCCGTGAACACTTCGCAGACTTCCTCAAGAAACAACTGGATCAAGCATCAGACCCTATTTGTCGCCAAAGAGGGATGACTTTCAAGTATTCCTGGGAAGCACCATTATGCTTTTGGAATCCTAGAGTGAGAGAGCTCGAGGACTTGGAGATGGAGGCCATTATGGTGCGTCTGTGGCCTTGGCATATTCTTTTAATACATGATTCATATGTTTGACAGACTGGAGGTGCATCTTCCTACAGCAGAAACTGATACCACAATCATAAACCCTCTTAATCAATAGAAAATACTAGTCTTTTTCTGCATAAGCCAGCAAGTGCAGCTCGATCTCTGCTTCACCCATCACCCGCCATTTCCCTCTCACTTTAATGTCTTCCTCCTCACTGAACGAGACAATCCCCACTTCAATTTCACCTGGTTTATAATCCGTCGCATGAACTGTCGACATAATTTCAACAGCCATCTACCAAATAAAACATCAGAAACAGAGGTGGGCTGTGGAGATGTTGACTTTTCTCACCTCAATAACTTCATTTCTACCTAGGGTCTGTCCTGCCCTGGCAGGCTCATCTGCACCCTTACCCGAGTCTAATTTCTTCCATTTCTTTTCCAGCTGGTTCATAGCCTCCTGTTGCTTTTGACCGGCGGCTGTGGCATGATATCCGACAAAGTAACCTGCAGGATCGAGTCTGAAACATTGAGGTCCAAGTTCAGGATCAATTCCGATCAGGATCATGGCTGTCGACGAGCCTGGTCAATGATGGGATGAATGAAAAGAATCTGGTCTACCCTTACAGATTCCTAGTGGACGCATAGCAGCTCTTTGTGTGTATACTTGATTGATGTTTGCAATTCGACGAGCAAGACCATCTGGGGTTATTTCGTAGCCAAACTTATAGCGAAAATCAGCAGCTTCAGCACGGGCACGAGCGACCTGAGCATGGGCATCGGCTACATTATGACTCTAACTTCAGTAATCTAATAACCAATGACCAAGCACCTATCACCCACCTACTAGTCCTGTCATTACGCAACCGATATAGGGTGTAATACTGAAAAGATGAGTTACTGTCGATGCGTCCAAGAGCTTGTCCTGAAAGTAAAGATATGAGCTCGGTTCTCAGGGAGACCGAGATTAAACTACATACAGGGACCTTCCGTTGTGTAATGACTACCGCCGTATCTTTTCCACGTATTGCAATCGCGGTGTGTCCAGAGCCGGAAATGGCCTTGAATGCATATTCTAGGTTGCAATCAATGCATAGAGGGCAATCGTAGACACTACCACTTGCCAACTTGGTACAGGCGACCTTCCGGTGAGAATACGGTAAGATACCTATGACATAGAGTTATGATATGAATATTTCGCAGAAAAAAATGCATCCAGACCTATCGTAGGAGGTTCTGGACATGGCAGAAGATGAGTTAATCTGGACGCGCAAGTCGTCACGCGTCTCATGTCACACTTTTGAGAGATGAATTATTAATCTGTTGATCCATCCATGAAGGAGGCGGTCTCCCACAAAAGTCCACAAATAATGTATGTTCTAGTTCAGTGCTCGCACAGAGAAGCTTATGTGTAGTTAGAAAAAAGCTTCAGTTCAGCCTTCTTAATGCTCAGGACACCGTCAAGATCTCTGAGTTCGAGGTCACCCACCGCGATCTATATACCCCAACCGACCGACTACCCGTGCAGAATGGAGTTCTAGACCGACGCCTCGTAAGTTGGACACGCGTTAATGATATCTCACTAGTTGATTGCCTGCTTTAAGGGGACAACTGACAAAAACGCTTTCTGTGAGACTTGCGGTCAATCCTACGTGAACTGTGTCGGTCATTATGCGTATATCAAGCTTGTGGTTCCTGTGTTCCATATTGGTTATTTTAAGCACACAATTTCAATTCTTCAAGCTATCTGTAAGGTGAGCAGTCTCTGACTTACACTAATTCTGCAACTCATCACCTTTGTAGACTTGTGCACGAGTGTTACTGGAGGAGCCAGATAGGCGGAACTACATTCGGCGGTTTCGACGACCAAATCTTGAGAACATCCAACGTCAGGCATTGTCCAAAGCAGTCAATAGTATGGCGCGCAAGGTCATTCATTGCCCTTACTGCTCGGCGACCAATGGGACTGTCAAGAAGGCTGGAGCTCTCAAGATTATTCATGACAAATTTCGTGCAAAGAAGACAGCAGATGAGATGGAGAAGTGGAAGAAAACGTTTGCACAGGCAATCGAGGCGCAGAAAGAGTTATCGGTGTATATCAATAAAGCAGCACACGAAGAACTGAACCCTCTGAAGGTGTTGGATCTTTTTCGACGAATATGTGACGAGGTGGGTTGTCTTAACATTGTGCTCCATTTGTACTCATCTTTGTATGTGTAGGACTGCGAGCTTCTAGGATTGCAGCCTGAGTGGGGCAGACCTGAAGAGTTCATCTGGCAATATCTGTCTGTTCCACCAGTTTGCATTCGCCCTTCAGTCGCTCAGGATGGCGCTTCAAACGAGGATGATTTGACTGTGAAATTGACAGAGATTGTATTCACAAATGCTTTGATCAAGCAGGGCCTAATACGCGGTGCGCCAACCTCACAGTTCATGGTGAGTCTCCCTGTCGTATCATGAATTCATCATAGTTTGATAGCTCATCACAGGAACAATGGGAATTCCTTCAGCTTTCTGTTGCAATGTATGTCAACTCAGAGCTTCCGGGTGTACCCTCACAACTGGGCCAGAAACCAATACGCGGGTTTGTCCAGAGATTGAAAGGAAAACAAGGTCGTTTCCGAGGAAACTTATCTGGCAAACGTGTCGACTTCTCTGGTCGAACGGTCATCTCCCCAGATCCCAATCTTCGCATTGATGAAGTTGCTGTGCCAGAAAGAGTTGCAAAAATTCTCACTTATCCCGAACGAGTCACATCTCATAATATGGATGTGTTACGCAGAGCTGTGAGGAATGGTCCTGATGTGCACCCAGGAGCGAACTATGTTAGTCGTGGTGAGATGAAGAAGTTCTTGAAATTTGCGAATAGGAATTCGGTCGCGGATGGGTTGGCCACTGGGGATGTGGTTGAGCGACATATCATCGACGGCGATATTGTTCTTTTCAATCGACAACCAAGTCTGCACAAAGTGCGTTTGAGTTTTGCTGAAACTGGGATTGGCTAATATCTTTTTAATAGCTATCCATCATGTGTCATAGAGCAAGTACCTTCTTGATTGTCTGTACGAAGTTTAGATTAACACATCTTTAGGCAAAAGTAAGACCATGGCGGACGTTCCGGCTAAATGAATGTGTTTGTGGACCCTATAATGCAGATTTTGATGGTGATGAAATGAACCTTCGTACGTTAGTCAGTGAATACTTTTTCGTCTGACTTGAACAAATATTTTTAGATGTCCCTCAGACCGAAGAAGCGAGAACGGAAGCTCTCGAGCTCATGAGTGTTAAGTATAATCTAGTAACACCGCGCAACGGCGATCCTGTCATCGCTGCCATTCAAGATTTCATTACGGCATCATTCTTACTTTCCCGCAGGGATACTTTCTTAGATCGGCAACAGTTTACTCAAATATGCTCCTACCTCGGTGATGCGAACATGCAGATTGACGTCCCGCCTCCAACAATTTGGAAGCCGGCTAGACTATGGACGGGGAAGCAAATTTTCAATGTTCTCATGCGACCAAACCGGCAATCTAAAATCTTCGTTAACGTCGAGTCGAAGTGTAACAAGTGGGAGGAGGCCAAAGCTGAGAATTATCCGGCACGAATGACTCCTGCTAATGATCTTTCGCCTAATGATGGATGGCTTGTGGTTGTGAACAGTGAGATTATGTGTGGTGTTATGGATAAAGCTACTGTTGGTAGTGGTAAGAAGAAGTCGATATTTGGGATTATATTACGGGATTACGGTCCTCATGAGGCTGCTGCTGCTATGAATCGGCTTGCTAAGCTTTGTGCTCGTTACTTGGGTGGGTCAGCGACCCGATTGTTACTACACTTACCGGCTGATTTTGACCAACCAGCTAACTATGGTTTCTCCCTCGGCATAAACGATGTAATCCCTGGACCCGAACTCAAGGCCAGGAAGGAGTTGCTCGTAGAAAAGGCTTATGATGACTGTCAAGGCCTCATTGCCCTCGCTAAGAAAGGCAAGCTCGAGAATAAGCCTGGTTGCAATCAAGAGCAGACTCTCGAAGCTCTGATTTCATCGGTATTGTCCAAAGTCCGCGAAGCTGTTGGTCAGATCTGCATGAAAGAGCTAAGCAGGCACAACGCTCCTCTCATCATGGCAACTTGTGGTTCAAAAGGTATGGGTCTCCATTATCTGCAGGTTTTGCCACAATGCTCAGGCATGAATAGGTTCTGTCATCAATGTGTCGCAGATGGTCGCCTGTGTAGGACAACAAATCATCGCTGGTCACCGTGTTCCCGATGGCTTCCAAGATCGTTCCCTTCCTCACTTCCCAAAAAAGTCAAAGGAGCCTCCTTCGAAGGGGTTTGTCAGAAACAGTTTCTATTCAGGCCTGGTTGCTACAGAGTTCCTGTTCCATGCTATCTCTGGTCGAGAGGGTCTGGTTGACACTGCGGTCAAGACTGCCGAGACTGGTTATATGCAACGTCGGTTGATGAAGGCTCTGGAAGATTTAACGACACAGTACGACCTCTCAGTCAGAAATTCGACTGGAGGTGTTGTCCAATTCCGATACGGAGATGATGGCTTGGATCCTGCTTGCCTGGAAGGAGACGCACAGCCGATTGATTTGGATCGGGCGTGGGCGCATACTTCTGTGAGTTCTGAAGTCTCCTTTATTTTCAACTTTATCCAAAGTGCATGCATTAACAGGCATCGGCGGGTCGTGCTGGTCGAAGCTTATTGCCCTTCGAAATCATCGAGATAACAGACGAGGAGCTAGAAACACCACGTTTCGCTAGTGAATGCACAGAGACCTATCTGAACTCCGTCCGAAAATTCATTCACGATCGCGTCGCCTGTAGGATCGCTGAAAATCGCAAGAGTCGTGGTATGTTTGAAGCACTGGAACGCGAAGACGAGTGGGATGCGGATACTGACCTGACGATGGATGCAGCGGGCGAGTGCACCTTTTAACGCTCGCTGGTTTTGATGCTCATAGTTATACAGAGGCTGAAATCGCAATTGTCGAAAACAAAACAAAGGTGACGGAAATTCAGTTGAGGGCATTCCTTCATGTCTGTTGGGTCAAGTATGTTAAAGCCCGGATTGAACCAGGTAAGGATACTTTCACTGATAATCATATAGGTGCTTATATAGACACCTTCCAGGCTCTACTGTCGGGGCTGTTGGTGCTCAGTCCATTGGTGAACCAGGAACTCAGATGACATTGAAGACATTCCACTTTGCCGGTGTTGCATCAATGAATGTTACCCTCGGAGTACCCCGCATCAAAGAGATCATCAATGCTGCCAAAGCTATCAGCACACCCATTATCAGTTGCAAACTCGTGACACGCGATAGTGAGGCTTCGGCTCGTATCGTGAAAGGGCGCCTCGAAAAGACTCTACTGGGAGATGTATGTTCTGATATTGTATGATTTTATCAGTCTAATGCTGTCATCTAGATCGCCAGTGTTTTAGAGGAGGCCTGGTCGCCTGAGTATGCTTATATTGGTGTCATCGTTGATACAGATGCCATTCGGAAACTCCAGGTGCGTTCAGGTGCCGCAAGGAGGCTTTTCATTGACGATTCCTATACTGATCAGCTTGAACTCACCTTGGATGATATCAAATGGGCCATCGTAAATACAAAAAAGCTGAAAATCAAACAAGAGGTGAAGTAAGACGGCTCAACCATCAGTGCTTGTTTCTTGATTATCTCCAGTCTATCATCATCATTCCTCGTAAAAACCGACTTCGTATCTATGTTGATGGATCGGACAAGTATTATCGCCTGCATGAGCTAAAGAGAGGCCTTCCAAATATCGCCGTCAAGGGTGTGCCAACCATTTCGCGCGCTATCATTAACATAAAGGATCAGGATGATGCTAAGGGCAAGAAAGGTGATAAGGAGTTGTTGGTCGAGGGATATGGCTTGCAGAAGTGCATGATTACTGAGGGTTCGGAGTCACTGGTTAAATTACAAGGATCTCGCTGACACGTATGATTAGGAGTCATTGGGGAATTTACCACATCTAATCACGTCATTGAAGTCGCTCAAGTCTTAGGGATTGAAGCAGCGAGAAGGACAATCATCAACGAGATTCAGTATACCATGAAGTCACATGATATGATCATTGATCCGCGGCATGTCATGTTGCTCGGTGATGTTATGACATATAAGGCAAGTAGCACCAGTTGCTGGCCAGTTGCTGGCGTCAGCGTTTACTGACCTCATCCGGCGGTCAACGAAAATGTAGGGCGAAGTCCTTGGAATTACGCGATTTGGGGTAGCCAAAATGAAAGACAGCGTTTTAATGTTAGCATCATTTGAGAAGACAACAGATCACTTGTTTGACGCATCGGCATATGGGAAGAATGACAGTATTTCAGGTGTATCTGAGAGTATCATTATGGGCAACCCTGCTGCAATGTGCGGGACTTCAATGTGAGTAATTTTTTCTTCTATTTCACCAATGCGAAATATTTCCGTTGCTAACATTCATGTGCAGGCCAGCGCTGATCAGGCCAGCGCCTGTCCTCAAAAAACCACGGAGACTCCTGTTCGAGGACGCTCTATAATATTTACCTGTCATTCTATTTTTTTGACATATTATCCATGGGATTATCATGTATAACCATCAGAATGTACTTGTAGGTCGAATGCAGTTCCATTCAACCGCTTCAGGAAAAGATGGCGATGGGTGATCATAACACTTTGGATGCTCTCGAGCCCCACAAAGCATTCGATAGCATTTGTTAGTCTGGTCAATCGAGACTTTGGGCGTGTGTTGTCTTGTAGGAGCTAATAGCCATGATGCGCAATGGTCGATGGCAACAAATGTCGGTACAGAGGACATCTGCATGACGAGTGAGAATAAGTCGAGAATTTTCTAAGTGGCATGCTGGAAAATAGCCCAAACCGAGGAACAAATTTCCGAGCGAAAGGATCTTTGTCCGATGATGGCTGATCATTTACTTATGATCACCGTGGCGATCCAGAAGATGCCCTCGGTAAAAAGGATCAGTCTACAGGGTACGTATGATAAAATCAAATCTTGTCATGCAGGAACCCAAAATCCAAGATGATAGATGACAAAATCGTGACCAGGGAAGTTTGGAGACCCGGGTTTGTAGACATACCTGGTTATTGATCCCGGGTTCAACTTTCGATTGGTCGCTTGGACCTCCGAGGAAAATGACAAGTATCAGTATCAGACCATTTGGGAATTGTCGGGGTGATTTGTTTCCGTGGTGTTATGTTGTGGTTTACATTGTTTCGTCGACAAGTTCCCGAGGAGTCACTCGACCGCTTTTTCGGAGTGTTCTGGATCATGCAACGGACGTCAATTGTGAACTGGTGGCGTAGTTGGTTGTGTTTCGAAGAATGTCCTTGTGATGACGATGTCACATCCTGGTGTACTCTGTATTGAGTTCTGGACTTTCTTGTCTTCTTGACCACCGGCCTTAGTCCATCGCGCAGAATTCAAGGTCTTTGATGCCGATGCCCATCATAATATGATGAAGACGTGTTCGCTCAACCCTTTTCGAATGGTATTGCGCACAAAGGAACAATACACGCGCTCGGAGGCTATTGAAGAGATAATGTGAAAAGGAACAGACGAACACAACCAGGACAATGGATTGAGTTGCCCTCGCCAACAGGTCGACCAAGCGCGCCACCGAAAAATAACCACGAACATATAACATGTTACACTGGCAATCATATAAATATTCACCTGCATACCCGACACTCATCCAAATTGCCTAGCGACGCAGGTACCACCGAGACGAGCGGGTTACAAGAGCTCCAGCCGGATCACACATGCGTCGGCCATCACATGACACTTGTGCTAGAGTTCTACTAAAAATAGAGAACGGAAACAAAACAATTACGAGTATATGCATGGATGATATATGGTGATATATGGTATATACGCGCAAAAGTAAGTAGCAGGCAGATCCAAATCAACCAAAATGTATGTTGGACGATGCACAGAAAAAAGGGGAACGTCCGAGTGGACTGAGGGGGGAAGAAAAGGAAAAAGGTGACGGAAACCGGAAACCTGAAAAAGGGCAAGAAATTAACTCTGGAAAAAATGCGACGTCAACATTATAAATCATCTCGAGTCGTCAATCATCATACATAGACCAAATCTGCAGGATTATGCAAACAATCAACATCTAATCAAGCATCACCACCGGCTGCCGCGGCAGAGGGAATAGCAACATCACTATTGGGGCTATTTCTCGGCCCACCTCTTGTCAACCCAGCTTGTGAAAAATTTCTAGCTGCGAATCCTGCGCCACCTCGTCCCCGGCCTCGACCTCTGAATGGAGGCTCACGCGATTCACGGTCTGTCGCTTGTTTGACTTCTGGTGTGATGTCTTTGATTTTCTGTGTATGAATGTGGATGTAAGTGATGGAAGGGAACAGGGGAAAGAATGACACACCACAGCATGCTTCTCCAACCCGGCTTTCATACCTGCTTCATCGCCAAATTCAACATATGCCAACCTGAAGCGTGCTGGATTAGGAAGAGTGATCTTGGTGATCTATCAAGTCGGGTAAGATGGTTAGATTAAGAAGGGATTGTCAGCTTACTCCTTCTTTGGCTTCGGCAAAAAACTCTTTTATATCTTCCTCGGTAACTGAAGTCGTCGGCGGCATCTTCATGAAAATAGTCCATGGGTGACGCACAGGTCGGTGAGGTTTATGAAAGCGATTACCTGATCCTGTCGAGTCACTAGGCGATTTCGGCTCTTCAATTAGTATTGGTTCAGGTGTCCCGGTAGCAGGCGTCGATGACGTTTCGGGAATAGAGTGTGTCCCGCCATTTTTAGGCACATCAGGCGTATTTCTGCCAGACTTACTGTCTCGCCTGTTATCCCACTTTCTGTCCTTCTTGGATCCTCCCTTGTCTGAAGGTGTGTCGCCGTTTACTTTGGGCGTGGATGGGATAGGACTGGGAGCACCTGAGGCAGAGGCTACTTGTGGGTTAGTAGTGGCGGTTGGCAGTGGTGGCGTCGTTGCCGCACTAGGTTTGTTAACTAAGTGTGGTGGTCGAAACTTTTCAGAGGGTGCTGGGGGAGCAGGTGTCGGCTGCTTGGTTGGTGGCTGACTGCCGTTGACCGTCTGGGGAACTGATGTTGCTGAACTGGGTGCAGGAGCAATGGTTGCACTGCGACGGTAGGCATAGTTGAAACCTGTTTCAGGGAATTGTCAGGCTGCAAAGGTGTCGGGAAAATTGGCAGGCGTACCTTGACTTTTGAGTTCTGAGCTAACACGGCCGTCCTTCACGTCAAGAACAAGTGAACCGTAGGCAGCATCACAGAGATTCCAATTCCAGCAGTTTTTCCACGCTGGCTCTTCGCCAGTGGCAGTCGCACCGGGACCTGTGGAAGGTTGAGGTGTCGCAAGGCGGCCAACAACTGTAAGGACCTTTTCGAGTAGAATCCGTTGATTTTCATCAATCACGAGGTCAACTTGATTTTTGACACTGTCCCAAACTTTATCCCAGCCTTCCTTTCCCATAGTGAGTTTATGGCGGAAGCCCTCAAAATCAGGTTGGACGCTGAATTCATTGTATGAGGTGGCGTAACGGAAGTGGAGACCAGCTGAAATGGTGAGATCTGATTTAAGAACGAGAGCAAGCTGAGAAATGATGCCCTCGCGTCCTGGGCTCGCGTGCGTGACTAGAAGGCGTGTTTCTGAGGGGTCATATACGCGTTGTGCCGTATCGACGAGCTCGCCAACTTGCAAGGCAGTGGTCCACATTGTGCCACCACCGCCAGCTATGGTCGCCTTGCCCTCGCCGTTGTCAAACATTTTGTGTGGCACGAGAGCACCTCCAAGGCCGAAGAGGCGAAGTTTGACTCCACCAAGGTCAAGGAGGCGTGTCGTTGCCTCGTCGACAACGTGGAGATTTTCAATGTTGTATGCACCTGCTCTGAATTTTTCCAAGACGGAGACGTCCTCGCAGGTACCCCAAACAGTGAATACTGGCACGTGGAGCTTGATCTGGCCTGCGAGGAGAAGAGGGAACTCGGAGAGGAGAGAAATGTTGACTGTTGATCGAATAAGGTCAGGATTATCTGCAGATAGTAGATGGGAGCGCTGAGCCTGTGGAATGAGAGGTGAATATTGGGTGACATGGCGAAGGGTGCGGTCTGTTATGCGGTCGAGACTATTTGCTTCAAAAAAGCCAAAGTCACCCGTGTGGATGATTGCGGCAGCATTTTCCTGACGTGCGAGATCGTTCAGCGCGGAAAGCTTGCCTCGGATGTCTGCAATACAAAGCACACGTGCGTGGTCGCTGTCGAGAGCAACGGTGAGGGTGCGGACAGCAGTGGACGACGACGACATAGTGCAAGGCAGAGAACTGAAAATTCATACTCAGCTTTGGCCTCTAAGCTCGGCTTTCTCCGGCACACGTCCTCCATGCTCGACTCTTTCCTCCTCGCTGCAGCTATCCCTCTTGGCCCAGCACAATCTGTCGCTGTTGTTCAGCTTGTCCCGGAAGGTGCTGCACCTGCTGCTTCTCTGCCGGATGTTCTCGACAGTGCTCGCCGACATCTAGCCTCCTCGAAGGATATCCAGGATGCTCTTCTTCCTAGTGTCCAGCTTGGCCAAAGACCAGCCCTCTATGTCTTTTCAATCATATCTGCAGCTCAAAGTCACGCTGCAGTTACTGAGATGAACGCTTTGCACTTCGGCGGTCTTCGAGCGCCTACACCTGCTTTCTGTTTCCCTTTTCAGAAGATTAATGAACAGCCCCGTCATATCCTTTCACATTTTCTTGGTGCACTCAGAACTCGTCTGATAGAAAGAATAGTAATTTCAAACACTGGTGTCCAACGCTGTAAGGGTGGTTTTCTCATTTCTCATCAGCAGCTCACGCCGGGGACTGACTGGGGCTCCGGTTGGGAGTACAAAGCGCTCAGCAGGCCACTCATATTTTGTCACATACAGCTTCAACCCACTACTTCTGCTATTCTTATTCGGCCCTCAATAGTCCCAACTCCCTATCTTCCTCTACATTCCTCTCTGCCGCTTCCAAGGTCCCCAATCCTCCTCCTTCCCTATGGTACCCCGGCCTACTTTTTGACCACCTACTCTGGTCCCACTTCTGCGCTACAACGCCAGTTTGCAGACTCGCTGAAAGGCCACGGACAACCGTCACTCGATTCCTCATTCATCATTGGATGGATCAGCGTCGAAAATAAACGAGGAGAAGATAAAGGAATTACCTTCGTCTATCCAACTCGCCTGTGTCTAATGTTTGTTCCTGCCCTCAACCGTTCCCTTCTAGACTATACCCCTGACCTTCCTGGTCCCTTACAGCTATCCCCCAAGCTTCTCAGTATTTCTACACCCAAGTCCGAATGCCCACCTATTGTCTGTCTTCATCGGCCTTCCCTTTTTGGTTCGCCAGCCACCGAGCTCGAGGCTTTCCGTGCGTTGACCCTTTCGAAATATAAGAATATCCAGTCTGTTGCAGCTCAGGCCAGCAGTTATGTAGACCATGTTGCCAAAGACCGAGAACGTGAGCGGGAACGGCTCAAACGAGAACGCGAAGGCCATTCTCCTGGTTTAATTACCCGTACTACGCCATCTATGTCTTCAAATGTGACGCCTTCAAATATCTCAATTGCGCCGCCCCTCACAGTACACACTCCCACGCCCACACCTTCAAACATGCCGACGCAAAATTTTTACCCATCCCCACCTCAGGCTGATATAACCGCAGTCCCCATCACAGGAAGCACTTCTCCAGTTCTTCCAGTTGCTCCTCGACCTACATCTTCACAACCACCTTTGAGCAGCGTGGGATCTAGTCGAGAACCTCCCATATCATCGTCTTCCTATGACCCTTTTGAATATTTAATGTCTGATGTGGGTATGGATTTTGGCGTGGATTTTGGCATGAGTAGCATGGATATGAATTTAGGCGAGAATTCAGAGTCGAGAAATGGTTCCGCTGGTCCTGGTAGCAGGTCAGCTGTGTATAATGATGACACTTCTCATGGGATGAACCTTGGAGTTAGTTCTGGCATGGAGTTTGATGATTTTACAGACGATGATTTCAGTTTCTTTGATCGACCGTCGGTGAACACAGTTCCTGCTCCTCCTCCTCCACAACAGCAGCCTCCTCCAATTGTGAATTCCATACCTAATCCTTTGCAGGTTACGCCGCCGCCTTCGTTTGAGGATGCTTATCTCTCTGGACCTGGACCTCCAAGTGCGACACCTCATTCACAGTCTTTACTTTCACCGCATTCTGGTGGTCCTTGGTCTTCTATTTTTCCTGACGGGTTTACCCCTCGATCTGTGGAATATATGGATTCTGCTAACCCTTCTGAAAAGATCTCTTCTACCCCCGGAGGGGGTCCAAAAACACCCTTCAGTGACGGGGTTCCAACGTCGAACGTACATTTAGAGCATGACGTTCGACAACGTCATGTTTCCTCGGATAAAAGTGCAGACCTCTTTGATCCTATACCATTCGCCAAGTCTCATCGTGTATCAGATGGCAAGTACGCACCGATGGGGAAATTTGGATTACCTAGTCCACCGCCTGATGAACCTAAATTTCCGGCCTTGCCTTCTGTGAAACCTCGCATTGCAGTACGAAAGCGTTCTCTGCCTTCTGGTGTACTGTGTTTTCTGAGTCTTCAAAATACCCATGCTGAGGGTTGGCGACCTCGTTATGACGCGATCACAGACCCTAGAGTCGGGGTCATCAAGAAATTAATAGGAGTGAAGAGGAGACTTACTTTACAGACTGGAAGGAATGGAAGGAATGTACGAATTTTGCCTCGGGGGATTGGTGAACAGGGAGAATGGGGAGTTCACCGATCGTCATTGGTATGTTCGATCAAAGGTTCTAAGGATGTTGAGTTTGAACACTCGGAAGATGAAGTTTCCCAGTCTGAGGATGACGACTCTGACATGAATGAGGGAGAGGATGGAGAAGACAAGGAAGAAGAAACACCAGCTACGTCTCGTCCGAACACCCCACCACCATCATATCTCCCACTTGGTCCAACACTTCTCCATACTCAATTTAATCATACACATCTGCTTCCGCTTTCGAAGCCTCTACGTTCACCAGGATCAACCATTGGAAATGGTGGCGGCGTCGGTGTTGGTAGCAGTGGCGGTGGTGTACATGGAGGAGGAGCAGGAGGAAACATTGTTGTAAACGTTCCTACGCCTGTTTCTCCAGCTGCAGGATTAGGATTGACAGTGGAGAAATGGAGAGTTTTGGAAGTAGTTGTCAACGTACTTGCGAAAGAGGCAGTGGAGAATGTTGTTTGGAGGGATACGTGGGTTGCGAGCAATATTTTCGAAACCTCGCCGAATTTCAATGGAGAAGAGAAAAAGAGGATAATGGACGAGAGTGGCGGTGGTGGTGGTGGCAGCATTATTTCGGGAGCTGGAGGGAAGAAATTAACAGAGGTTTGGGTAAGCGATGTTAAATCTGTAGAAAAGGTGCTAGCTGGGTTGGAAGGTGTGAAAACCGGGTTGGGAGTCAATGATGTTTTTGGTTTAAGTACGTTTTGTGTTCTCTTCATTACAGTTCATCGGTAATTTTTTTCTCAGCAAACTCATCCAGCAACTCTTTGAGTACAGCCAAATCTCAAGCCATACAGGTTCTAATGCCTCCAAAATTTTCAGTTGGTAAAGGTGACGTTATCATTGCAGTTTTACCGCCCGCTTTGAGGTTTTGGGAGAAGCTTGGTCTGGGACCGAAGAGTGGAGAGAAGGATGGAACAGTATTCGTATTGTTTACGGATGATGGGGAACAACACCGGCAGGTGGAGGTCACGAATTGGCTTGCGGGCGTGTGTAACGCTTACGAGGTATGTAGTAATGGGTTTTATTTTTGACAGGGATCTTGATCGTTGTTCTAATAGACTAAGCATCTGGGCAAACTAAAGCTTGGGACGAGCACGTTTTGTATCAAGGATGGTTTGGTACCGTTGAGATTTGATACGTCGTTCAAAAAGACTTTTGGTATGTTTCTTGTTCCATGTGAGTGAGAGGACCTTCCATGAACTAGCGTTCGATCTTGTAGTTTCTTTCACAACTGGTCTCACTGGCGTATCAACGCCTATCCTACTGTTCCTCGTCGTGCCTATTACCCTGATGACCCTCTCTTCCCCCGTCTTCCGCCAAATACTCTCTACCGTGCAGAAAGCACTTAAGACTCTTCCTGAAAACCAAGTAGTACTTCGACTAATCCCAGAACATGCAATTAATTATATCGAAGCTGATCCATCCAACACGAACCAACTCGAGTCCTTCTGCATAAACTTGTATAACCGAATCTTGGTTCCTGTAACTCAGCCTCTCGCGCGAGTATTTCGACCCGACAATACTCCATTAGTTGTGAAAGCGTACCTACAAAAACCGATTTTTACGATTGCGAGACCGGTGTATAACAGAGTCACGTATGTAAGAAGTATACATGCAAGCTTGGATACTTTGGACCGGTGGACGTTGTTGCATGTTGGGTATAGAATGAGTAGTTGTGGGAAGTGGGTTATGGTTGCATGCGTTGATCAAAGAGGAGAGGTTTGGGATCAGGGAGTTTGGCTTGTGAAAAGTGTTAGTGAACAGCAGGACGGGGATGGGGAAGGTACGACTACTGGGATTTGCACTGGTGGTGTCGGTGTTGGTATCAGTGCTAGTGGTGGCTTGAGTGGGATCCCGAGTGTTGGCACGAGTCACGAGGAAATGTTAGCGTTAAAGAAAGTTTGGGAGTTTGCTGTCGGATTTGCCAGGAGAGCAGATGTCGAGTGGAGAATTGTGATCTCGAAACTTGGCGTTATGGATGAAACGGAGTTGACAGGTTTGTGTTTTGGTTTTCAGTTTTTGCGCGCTTTTTGCTGATATACTTATACTCATATTTAGCATGGACAAGTTTGTTGCCCGTCGTGATACCGACGAGTGGTCTTGCATCCGTACACGTCTCACTTATGTGTGCAGATCCGGATAGTCCATGGTTATTCACGAAATTGAATTCGGATGTTGCTATCTCGTATCAACCTTCACCTGACTCGATTCCAACACCCAATGCCAAAACAACTATATTTTCAGATACATCAAGCACGACTTACGCTCTATATCCGAATATCCTATTGCCCATTACCACTCCACCGACTCAATCTGATATCGGGCTGTCGTTACCTTATGTTGCGGACCCTTCAAGTGGCAGCAGCGGAATGGGTGATGGGGATTCGGAGATAAGCACAGCTGCCGTATCTGCCGGTACAAATGTTTTGTCTACGTCCCCAGTGTCGCCAACGGAGTCGTCAATGAATTCAGCTACTGAGTCGACGATGCCTCATCCTGTAGGATTAGTACCGAGATCGACAACATGTCTCGTTCGCGTTCCACGTTCAGCACCGAATACGTCTATATCAATGCTTCATATCCACGTTCTTGCAACGTATTGTTACCCTGCGACGTTAGCTAGGAAGTCTGGTAAAAGCGGTGGTGATGGGCATACGATGACGTTGGAATTGAAGACTGTGCATATGGATGTGACGAAGAACTTTTATGAGTTGAGTGTGCTAGCTCAGGCGAGGTGGAGTATGGGTGTTGCGAGTGGCTGTGGTGCTGGCAGTCGGGGCAGGATAAGTGGTAATCCTATCTTACCGATGCATCTGGCTATAGTAGATATTATGGGACGAGTTACAGATGGTGCGAATGGTGTTGGGATTGATTCTTAGTTGATTCTTAGTTCTCAGTTCGAATTTCATTTCTGATGGATTCCATAACCATCCACTATTTTTTATTATTCATTGTTACTTTTATCGATCGCACTGTACACTACCTTCCTTGACTACCATGCATACCTTTTCGACAAGATATACATAGCTAGCATGTTATATTATAAATAGCTCAGGGAGCAAGCTATCCGTCTAGATAACTACTGGTTCTTTTTCTCGACCGCATTGAACCCTTTTGGTGCCTCCATGCGTGTGGGAGTCTGAATGCCAGCAAGGGCGGATACACCCACGATAAGCACGGGAAGGAGAATGAAAAAGACAATAAGTAGACTGGTAATTAGACCGGTCGTAAAAATTACAGAGGTAGTAGGGTCATGGACTGGGGGATTAGCCGGTTCAGGTTGACGCAACGAAGAATTGTTGCTAGTAACGCCGAGAACAGGTCGGGACATGGCGTCTGGTGCTTGACGGATCTGAAAATTTGATAATCCAGAGCTACTGTAAATTATGAAATGGGAAGGAAAGACAGAAGAGATAGTCGCGAGTTCGGCTTCGAGAACTGATTCTACTAGAAGTGAGTCAACAACTCCCACACCATTTGTACTTTTATCAGAACGCACCATGCTCCCCGATGTCAGAGCTATCTTGACTCTTGAGTATGTTAAGGGATAAAACATGCTTCGTGCCCTCTTCGAGAAAGACGTCGCCAGAGGATGAAGGACCGGGCGAATAGTTGAGGAAACGGGCACCGCAACGGGATGAGAGAGATCGTGCAGTACTAGGCAGGTCTATCGAGCCTGTGAGTTCAAAAGAGCGTGAATACTGTGCTGAGGATATGCTGCGGGCAATATGGGTTGACGGGGCACGGTTAATCGTCTAGAAAGAGGTCACTGTTACACTTCAGCTGTGAAAGATAGACGGAATCTACGTTAAGCTGGTCAATAATAGCCACCGCATCATAGTCGCATAGTTGATCATCGTTAAGGATATGACTGAAGAACTCGGCCGACGTAAGTTTCGTCGGAACCGTGTCGAGTGCAGTCGACCTTGAAATATCAGCCAATGGCAGAGATAACAGTAATGAGAAACGTACCTTGAAGACGACCAAGTGATGAGAGAGATATTCGCAAGTGTAGAACCGACGGCGGCAAGGACGAGGGCGACGGTGAGCAACCTGACAGCCATTGTGGTCGTGGACGAGTATTCAAATGGTAAAAAATCATGTGACCTACCAGGATTAACATATGATACTTTCGTGTTAGAATTTCTTGCTCTGTCGCTCATGTTCAGCTCTGCTATTCTTCGCCCGGTTGCATTTTCTACCAGATTTTGTTTGATTCGAACAGCAAGGCGAGCAGACCATCTTCATACCAGACACCTACATAGCGTACTCGTCCGTAACAGGAGTTTCTCGACATCAAGATGTATTTGGAATGAAGTTGCCGTTCCAGCATCATTGGAAGTTTTTACAGAGGAAGAGTGGATGCTCAGAGAATCAGGTATGTTTATTAAGGGGTAGAATACTTGTCATGCCTGACTTGGTTCCCAAGTCCAGCGGTTCGCCGTCGATGTCGTTGGTCCCAAGGTCCGTGAAATGGACGAGAATGAAAGTATGGATCCCTCCATCATAAAGAGTCTTTTTGAGCAAGGTGTATGTTGTTCTGTGTGTGGTGGCATTGGACTCAACACTCAGACAAAACTCCGGTGATTTCCAGCTGATGGGTATTGAAACTAGCCCGGATCATGGAGGCGCAGGTTCCTCTTTCGTCTCCGCAATCATTGCTATCGAAGAACTCGCAAAGATTGATCCTTCTGTCTCTGTGTTATGTGATGTCCACAACACCCTCGTCAATACTGTGGTTCGGACTTACGGCACTCCGGAGCAGAAGGATAAGTGGCTACCACTGTTAGCTGAGAAGAGTGCAAGTATCTTCAATTAACATGCGGCATGTTTATTGACTCCTACATCAGCTTGGTTCTTTTTGCCTATCCGAGTCTGCCTCCGGTTCTGATGCATTTGCACTACAAACTCGCGCCAGGAAGGAAGGCAACTACTACATCCTCAATGGCTCCAAGATGTGGATTACCAACTCATACGAAGCTGATTTTTTCCTGATCTTCGCGAACGTCAGCATCAAATTTTCCTCGGTGTCTATTCTTAGATGCCAATATCGATTATAGGTTGATCCAAGCAAGGGCTACAAGGGCATCACTTGTTTTATTGCTACGAAAGATATGGGCATCCAAATCGCGAAGAAAGAGCAGAAGCTTGGTATCCGTGCTTCCTCGACATGCACTCTCAATTTCGATGATCTCAAGATTCCTGCGGAGAATGTTCTCGGTGGTGAGGGACAAGGCTACAAGATTGCCATTGAAATTCTAAATGAAGGTAAGCATTCACCACAATCTGATGCATACATCCAGCTAAATGATCAATAAGGTCGTATCGGTATCGCCGCACAGATGCTCGGTCTTGCTCAAGGTGCCTTTGACAAGGCTGTTCCGTATACTTACCAGCGCAAACAGTTTGGTCAGCCCATTGGAAACTTCCAGGGCATGCAATTCCAGATTGCCCAAGCAGCTGTTGATCTTGAGACCGCCCGTCTTCTGACCTACAATGCTGCACGCAAAAAGGAAGAAGGCAAGCACTTTACGAAAGACGCTGCTATGGCCAAATACTGGACTAGCCAAGTGGCTCAAAGAGTATCTGGTTCAGCCATCGAGTGGGCTGGTGGTGTCGGGTTTACAAGAGAGACGGGTATCGAGAAGTACTGGAGAGACTCCAAAATTGTACGCCCACCTTTCTGAGCATTTTTTGGGGTCAAGTTGATGATTTTTCCTTCAGGGTGCCATTTATGAGGGTACATCAAACATTCAATTACAAACAATCGCGAAGTTCATCCAGAAAGAGTACTCATAGTGTGGATGCACTTAGCCTCGATGCATCTCATCATGTACAAGTCTTATATCTCACATTTTCAGCACATGCCTTAGAACAATCAAACCATCAATGAGTTCACAGGATTACGCCACAGTATATTAATCAGAGGTGGGTCTATAGCTACGACAAATATACATTGCAATAAGTCATCAAATATTTGCGTTCCCGTCAAATAATTTAACACGAGTGTTGTTTTTGAAGATTTGAAGTTCTCATAAACATAAGAATAGCTTCATAGACAGTCCATCCAATCGCAGAACTCAAGACCTTGCGGGACATACGAAGAGAAATGCCGTCAAAGTAGCCAAGAAGGCCACGTTGCTGGAGAGAAGAATTTCCATGTGTGAATAAAGCTATGGTTTTCATGAAGTTTACGAACCTGCCAGATGGTATGCACGGTCCGAAGAAATCCTTGATATCTGTCCTCTTGACGAACCTGAATTTTTGTCTATATGACGTTTGAGGAAACATAGCAGGATATGGAAGATATAGGGAGGCTTACCTTTATGACGTCGAATGGTTGTGTTAATAATGTTGCTATTGCACCTGCCGATGCAGCAGAAATACCATGAATCATGGTGGAGTGTGTCGTACTCGTTGGAGAAGAGAGATATACTGTGTGTCAGGGATGAGTCATATGAAGTTAGGGGTAAGCCGGAACTTACAGGTTTCACGTTTGACTCCTTCATAGAACAAGACGAAGATCCCAGCATACGGAGCATCACGGAGTGATGTTGCCATGAAACCTCGGAATAACTCGGGAGGACCCTGTCGAGCTATAGATGCAAATGCACCTGAGAGACTCTGATAGGCGTACATATTACTCTAGAATGTGAACGAAAAGTAATTAGGTCGGCATAAATGGAAAAGCAGCGCACCTCATACCGAGCTTTGAGAACAGAGAAAGGATTGAGTATCAAGCCGACGCCAACCCTTGTTGTTGCTCCAGATATAAGGTTTCCTACATCAGTAAGTGTTGGAAGAACTGAGGAGTTTGCAGTGTTTGATCGTGGCTGTTTGTGAAATGAAGCAAAGGATGGCGAGCTTGCTATCCAAGTTCGAAATTGAGTCAAGCTTGTCATATAGAGGGCGACGCCTGGAACATTGCGTATCAGAGTAGCTCCTGTGCCACGCCATAGTCCTCGCCACCCATTTGCGGCGACAACATCTTGTATTGTACTAAAGAGGAGGGGAGCGTTGTGTCTTGAGAAACGAAGAAATTTGAGAAATTCGGAACTTAGGAGGATAAGAGAACGAACTTTGGTCGAATTTTCCCATCTCCTTGCTGCATACGCGTTTTCACTAGGTCAACTGATGATCCATTTAGACTTCGGGGACTTGGTTTGCCCTTTTGCTTTACTCACATGGTTGGAGACATACAGTCGTTGTGAAACCAGAAAGTGCACCTGAATTTGTATGTTAGAGATTTGAAAATACTGAAAGACGGCTAAAGCTCACCTGAGCCAAGTTGATTGGTAACATTGCTCATGGACGCAGGTCGTTTGAACAATCTAGGTCAAGGGAACGCCACATAAAAATCACATGACTGAGAATCGAAATAATTTCTTTCAGTTATATTCGGGCCGTTATGCCTCTTCTTTCTGACCTGATTGATCAAGAGATTTTCTCTGTCCCGCAATTCACCCTCGAATGTGGCGTAACACTTAAGCAAGTCCCTGTAGCGTATAAGACATGGGGAAAGCTCAACGAGACAAAGGATAATGCCATGATTATTTGTCATGCATTTACTGGGAGTGCTGATGTTGAGGACTGGTGGGGGCCTATGATGGGCAAGGGAAAGGCCTTTGACTCGAGGAGGTTCTTCATTTTTTGTGCCAACAGTCTTGGCTCTCCGTATGGGTCTGCATCGCCAGTCACTATCAATCCCGACACTGGACGTATCTATGGTCCTGAATTCCCGCCCACCACCATTCGAGATGATGTCCGGTGCGCCACCGCCGCTGGATAATTTTACTTTTATGTCGCTTATTTATTTTCTCTCAGGTTGCATAAAATCGTATTAGACCATCTCAGTGTCAAATCTGTGGCCGTTGTAATTGGCGGATCCATGGGCGGGATGGCAGTCCTTGAGTGGCCCCTTTGTACACCTCCAGGATTTGTCCGACATGTGATTCCACTCGCAACATCCGCTCGACATTCAGCATGGTGTATTTCTTGGGGGGAAGCTCAGAGACAGAGTATCTACAGTGATCCGGGGTACCAGGATGGATTCTATGATAAACAACCTGCGAGCGGATTGGCTGCTGCGAGGATGAGTGCTCTCTTGACTTATCGGACAAGAGATTCCTTTGAGTCCAAGTTTGGAAGGAGACCACAAGTACGAGCGGAGGATCAGGAAAAGTTGGGAGAGAAACCGATTACACCGCCTGAGTCACCGAAGAGGGATGGTGCTATCGTTTATCATAACGATGGTCATAAGAATGCAAGACCGCGGACTGTAGCTATGAGTAAGTCTGCCGATACTGTTGGCAATATTTTGGTGAGTTCTTCCAGAGATAAGGCTACTTTAGCCAGTTCTGCTGCTACTGCAGCTTTTGCTTCTACTATTCCAAAACCCCAAATCTTCTCGGCACAGTCATACCTCCGCTATCAGGGCGACAAGTTCGTCAACCGTTTTGACGCAAATTGTTATATACATATCACACGGAAGCTCGACTCTCATGACATATCCCGCGATCGTATGCCTCCTGACACATCTGGATCCCAGGCTCTCAAGCACGCCTTATCGATTTTACCTCCCCGTGCGCTTGTGATTAGCATTGCGACAGACGGGCTCTTCACACCCTTTGAACAAAGAGAGATTGCAGATAATATACCCGAAGCAGAGTTGGTCTCCGTGCACTCACCGGATGGACATGATGGGTTTTTACTGGAGTTTGAGGTAATCAATAGGCATATCCTGAGGTTTCTGAGGAAGGAGTTTCCGGAATATTATGTGGGTGAAGAGGAAGAATATGAAGAGGAGGACTTTGCGATTAAGAAGACAAGTATGTTTGGAGAGGCAGAGGTAGATATCACGAGATGGTAAAGGAATTGTATAGTGGCATCATGTGATTGTTCTTAGGATTCAGAATTTCTCTTCCACGACAAGTAAACTAATGCTGTTACACGGAGGATCTGGTCTATCAAGGTGTATCAACCAAGGGCAAATAGGTAAGGTGAGGCGAAGGCTGACTAGTAGATGGGTAGAGGAAGGAGAGGTCCCTTGACTCTCGAGCCGAGTTCGAAACCATTTATCATGATCTTGCTACAGATGATCAGATTGACAATTATCACGACAGAAATCATATTGAACACGTGATCGATGTCTGCACCCATACCCCCACAAGCAAAAAGCAGGAATCTCCGTGCATGTCTTCTTTGCTCCATCGTCCTCACCCCCTCAGACTTCAGAAAACTCGGCTGTCCGAACTGTGAAGATGTCATGCAGGTACGCAGGTGCCACAGCCTCGTGGATCAACTAGCACTCAAATTATTTGATCATGTAGCTTAAAGGTAGCCCAGACCGTATAGCTTCCTGTACAACTACCTCTTTCGAAGGGACTATTGCTGGGGTGAGTCCGGAGAATAGTTGGGTTTCACGATGGCAGAGAACAAGTGAGCCACGCCTTGCATATTTGACTTGGACCTCCCGACTTGTACTACTCGACAGCAAACAGCGTCCGTGGAATCTACGGCATTCATGTAAGAGGTCGTGTGCCCGAAGACGTGGAAGCTGAGCTAGAGAGTAGAGGCATTAAATACCGACCGCGCGACCAGTCTGATCAAGACTAGGTCTGGACATGATGTTTTTGTTGTATCTTGTACAATTCACCGTGAATGACAAAGGTAGACTGTATAGTATTACTTTCAAATTGGCCTTCTCCTTATTCCGCTCTCGAGTCTTGATCCTCTTGGTTTCAACTGGTCGCGGTTTGAGTTGGCGTCATTGCGTTGCTCTGTTCTTCTGCTGTACTGCTTATCACTGGTGACGAACCTTGAATCTTCAACAGTCCATCAGGTCTCAGCACCCTTAGTTTAGAACAATATTCCCCATTTGCCCTACAATTCTCAATTATTGTCCTGGCTCTTTATATCTCATCTATGTTATTTTACGCGATAGGGGACCAACGATGGCATGGAGAATCATTCATGGCGCCTCTTTGTTCGCTTGCGCTGTAACTAACGTTCAGCTTCCGTGTGCTCTGGCTCCAATCCTCTCTAAACCTGAGCTCATCTTTTGATAGCGGTGCTTTTGTCGCTCACCAACCGTGGGGTTGTATATTATATGGGAACCTCGCTCGATTGCAGACAATGTATGCAGCTCTGATTATCATGTAGTGTGTAACCGTGACTTCGCAAACCGAGATTCCCAGGTTTCGTATTGGTTCCAGTCTTTCAGTAAGCGATTGTCTGGATTTGCTTCTCGCTCCCTCGTAAGGCTACATGTATAGTTGTAATCTAACTCACCCCCGTTCTGTAATTGAGCATTGGTAGGTTCGTTTGACTTGAGTACTAGTGGAGAGGGGTCCAGCAGCTTCGTAGACTATTAGTATCACAGGGATCTTGGGATGGAGTGTATACTCTGGATCACTTTTGGATCACTTTTGCTGGTTGTTGAGATAATTATTTCCTGTTCGCATTTTGTAAGGGTGCTGATGGTAACAGACTCCTTTCGACAGTTCTGGAGAAGAGGAGCACTCAGTGTATGGGTAGACTCTAGTCATTGTTCAGTGTATCCTCTCGTTCTGCATCTTGACAGCTGAAAAATACCTCCGGCTTGTCTTGTGAAGGCAGGAGATCGTGATTCATGTGGATTTGAGGAGGGTTGATTGATTCACCCATTTTGAGGCCATCTATTTTACACTATCTTTTACTGAAACATGGTCTAGTCATGTCCATAGGAGGTAATGATTTCCTTTATCAGCATTGTGAGGTCGCAGTTCCTCGTCAGGTGTAATGTTTCACTAGCGGTATAGATACAGGATGAAAATGAGACATGGGGTAATTTAAAATAACTAGATATCATATATAATATTGGGTACACTGGCAGTCAGTATGCAAAGACTCGTGGAGTTCGTCAGATAAGGAGTGGATCTAAGTGGGTATCGTAGTTGTTGATCTATAGTAGGTCATGAAGAACTCGATCGTATTGGTGAGGCATGTGTGCCCTATTGTCAGCATAGGTTATCACACTTCGACAAGAAAGAAGAAACGCACGTAAGCATATTTCGCGCAAAAACTATTTGATCGAATACTTTCTCTACATCTAGCACCTCAAATACTCTCAGCTGATCTTTGTTTTCGCTTCTCTTTCTCTTCAGCTGGTGCGAAGGATGCAGATCACCATCTCTCATACCCCAGAGCACACGCCCAGGCGGAAACAAATCTTGGTCTTGCATGTTGGCCTCTAGTGCCTTGCGCACTGCAATTAACTAGATACCAAGTGAGCGCTGGATGAATAACGCTTGGATTAAGATTGTCAGCAAAGAAAGCAGACGGACCCAATTCATGTCTTCTTGACTTCCCCCGCCACCATTCTCCATTGCCTCTTTCCATCTTTTGGCACGACGTGTGACGGCTGACCATCCATCATCTTGCAAATCCTCTCCATTTTTGCTAAACTGATGTTTACCCTCTTCAGCTTCACATAGCCACAATGCCGCATTTCGCAGGTCGCGAGCGGATCCCAACGATAGTCGTCCAACAATGTCGTGAGAGTAAATGAAAGACGTTACGAGCTTTTTGGCGAGACCACTGAGTTTAGCATCTGTCAGAGCGCTGAGGATAAAGGGCAGGGATTAATTTGCGTTGAAATGATTTGTGAAGATACATACGGTGGTGCGAAACAGTAAACATAGACTCTGCGGCCGGCCGGAAGGCCACTTGAATGAACAGTCAAGCAGTTATTTGGATCAGCCCACATCTAGAATTCGTTAGCTAGGTCACCTAACTCAGACTATCACTCACCAAACCTAGGATTGTCGCCACTCCAGCGCCCAAACTGTGGCCACATAACACTAGATCTAGATTATGTTCAAGACTGAGCCAGAAATGAGAAAAAGTAGACCTCACCGAAACCAGGATTGTTGTACAGTGCTTCTTGAACAGCGAGTTGAACGGGTTTACCGATATCACCCATGGCTTTTGCCATACGCAACATGCCAGAATGTACGAAATACGTAAGTGGCTCCTTCACCTTCGATTTCCTGCGCGACCTATATTGTCTCCAAACATCCGGATCGGCCTCTTCTTCATCAAAAAACTCGAAAGAATCAGTCTGAGCGGGTTGAAATGGCTCCGGATGACAGGTGAGATCGACAGCGATTTCGTTCAAAGACATTGTACCTGAATGCATTCATCAGCACAAAAAAATAATGAAAGGATTAACAGACCTCTAAGGACAAGGACTACCTGTCCTCGATTATAATCCGTGAGTACCCAAAACCTGGGCATGAGGTGCTCTGTCCCAACAATAGCGGTGGTCTTCATTTCATCTCTCTTTCCTTTTTCTGCTACCTTTTGCCTCTTTTCTACACCCTTGTTTTTCTCCTCTTCGTATCTCAACAGAGATTGCTCAAAGATATCTCTGTCATACCTCCCCATTAGCTGGTCCCACCACGAATACTTAGACTGAGAATGGGAGGCAACGAAACGAGAGTCGTCTCCAACTGCTTCTGCTTCTGCAGCATCCACAGCTACTTCAAGTTTAGCTTCTTCTTCTCTCTTATCACCTGCTTCTCCGAATTCAATGTCTGATGATCTCATGTGAGGTGCTACACCAAAAAACAGTAGCGAGGCACCACCGTAACCGGCTAATACCATCTTCGACAGGCGTCTGAGGGTCGACTTGAGCTCCTCGAAGGGAAGAGGTTGAGGTTCAGTAGGATGGTTGATAGGTAATGGGTGATCTGATGAATATGAATGGAGAGACGTGTGAATTGAAGTTGTCGGAGACGTTAGCTGCTGGCGCGATGATACCCGAGACAGCTGTTGCATTGAAGGAGCCCGAGACAGGATGGGGGACGGCGGGCGTTTCGTTGAAGTCATAGTAAGGGTCGAGAGTGAGGAAAGGGTTGAGTTTCTGGAATTTGTCGAAAAGATAATAGCTTGAGGCGCTTCACCAATATTGGCCGCAATGATCTGAGGTCCGCCCCGACCTGGAAAAATAACATCCGAGGTGACACGGATCTTAGAGTTCCTGGATGCTGATAAGTGTCCTAAGCGAGTAGGGGGATATCCACGCACCTCTTCCTTAGAGTCGGTCGCTCATGCTTACTCCTGTCTTGTTCCATAACATCCAACTCATTCAGGTACTGAAACCAGCGCCGCTCCTGCCATTCTTGAGTAACACCTTGCAAAGCTACCCATGCCACCACGGCTCTAGCAATCTGAGTCAAGCCGTAGTTTTTATTGGGCAAGAAACCATTTCGATTCGACCATTCTCTGCGAACTAAGGTAATGAAAGATGCCAGGGAGAAGCTTGCCTCGCTGCTACCAGGAAATATAACAGAGAGGACGTTGATGGAGCTGTAGGCCGCTATGAGGGATGTTGAGGTGACGTATTCGGAAAGGTGGATTGGAGCAAGTACGAATTGTTCTGCCAGAGTGAAGACGGATTCGACCGCAGAACCAGCAGCAGAACGAATGACGGTGCTACCTCCAAAGAGCACATGGTCCACAACAGTGCTAGTAAAACCCACAGCGGTGTCAGTGATACCGCGAGCGACTCGGAACTGGAAGACTCAGGAACAGGCAGACTTGGCGAGAAAAAGGAGAACTCACACCTAGTCGGGTGCCTGACTTTACTACTGAGAAACCATATGAAGTTGTTGCTGAAGCGAGGTCGAGACCCTGCCGTGAGTAGATATCCCACTTGTTGGCCATTTAACAAAGTACATTCCCCACAATTCCCCAATAGACGCGAGTCGCTGTCATGTGATTTAAAGTGAACTCCAGCACAATGGCAGCGTTTCGTTTAGATATCCAAGTCACCTTGGAGCTGATAGTTGTAAGTATGGTTTACAGAATTAGTATGAGTAATTTTCATCCTTTACAGTTTTGCTCATCTACCATCATGTTTGCCCATTACGAGTCTCTTCAGTGAGTATAGTATACCAATGTCAACACTCACCTGAAATTCATTCTTATTTTTAAATCAACATTTTATTACATGGGATGTGGTGGTAGATCATGGTAACTACAATGTAACTACTTATATAGAACAAAAGAGAAAAAATAAGAAAAAATAAGAAAAGAAAAGAAAAAGGAAGCATAGGCATCAGCTTTTAGACTAAAGTAATAACAGTGGTACTGCTATTAAGTGATTCCTTCATGGAAGGAATAGGCTCCTGGGTTAAATTCAAGGAATGTGACAAAATGATTCAAAGACTCCCTGTTAGGATTCCAGTAATTGTTATACCTCCTACACTTGTGAAGAATATGACACCTTGATTCAATTGGATATGATCTGCACGGACAATTAAAGTTCTCTTTGGGAAAGAATCTTAGACAATAGTTGCCTATAGAGGCATGATTTGTGATAGCTCTAGTTGCTCTTGCACACAAAGAGTTAGAGTGACCAATAAGTTCGAGCCAAGTACCATCTTTTGTGTAAGTGGGCTTGATAGGAAGGTAATTGTCATCAAAAAGGAAGTGATTCCCCTTATAGTCCGATGTCATTTGCCAATTTTGTATGATGGAGTCACATTCTTCTTTCTTGCTGAAATCCCATGACGATTTACATGGGAAGGAAGATTCGCAATAAAGCTGTTTGGTCCCTTTGTTGATAGCTAAATGATGAATCCACTTTTCACTGCTAGGGCAATCCCAGAAAGCAATAGAATTATTGGAGCTTTTATTGTAAAAAGCTCTGAGGTCTTGTGCTATTGTGATGGATTGCAGTTGATAAGGATGAGAGAATGAGTCAAAAATCCATCTCACAGTGTGAATAGCATCAATGATGACAATAATGTTTGTGGTATTTTCAACTTGAACAGCCTGGTTGATACCACATCTGATTGTGAACAATTCTGCCTTGGTAGAAGTGATGTTGACAGCATGATGAATGGTTTTGGCTAGAATGTTACAACCAGAGTGGACATGCAATATTGAGATAGCAACATTCTTCTTGATGTTAACATTAGAGATAACAATGACTGTTTTTGGATCTGAGAGGAAGTCTTTGAAAATTTTTATCAAGATTGCATATGTGAGCATTTTTGATTTCTTTATTTTTGCAGGTTACTGAATGAAAAGAAAGATGATCAGAGAAATTATCTATTAATCAGAAACCAGAAGAAAGTTCTTTGTGAAGATTATCAAAAGAGAGGAAAATCCCATTAAGATGATTATTGGAATAACAACTGAACTCTTGATTTTTAGGCATTGTTTAGACATAAAGTTACACAATAAAAAACAATAAGGTTTCACTTTCTTTAAGTGTTGATCATCAAAGAGTGAGTTTAAAGCATAGTGTTTAAGTAAAGATGCCATTCTCAGTTGATGTCTTTCACTGATTTTGTTGATATGAAGGTGTATAGAGATGAGGCTAGCAATTGCCTTGATTCCCCATATAGGAGAGGTTTGAAAGGCCCTAGTGATCTAAAGTACTGCTCTTTATTACATTTTTCACTCCTTAAGAAGGTGAAATAAAGGCACACTTTTAAAATACCAAAGCGGAAAGCTATAAAGAGCAATAGGAATAATACATGTCCTGTATAGATATCACTTGTGTGAGAGTGACAAGTCTCTAGTAGAGTTGCCCAAAACCTTCATACTCTTAATAGTTGATAGAGCTTTGTTAGAATAAAAACAGACATATTGGAAAGAAAGCTTTCTGTTGAATATAAACCTAAGATATCTTCAATTTTTCTTTGGTCATAGTATAGGATCTCCTAGTAAACTGAGGTCTAGAGGAAAGAAGTCAAAATTCTTGGTGGACTTAGAGAAGTGAAAGACTTCTAATTTGCTGTATTTAACTGTGAAACCAAATTGTTCAAAAAGAGAGAAGATAATGCTATAACTACAAAAGAGATTAGTATTTGATTTTTTAAAACTTTTCTCCTGAGAAAAATAAAAAGACTATTGTTCATAAGTGCACACATCACCAATATTAACAGAGCACTCAGGAATATCAAATCAGAAGTTATAGCAGACTTCACATGATCAGAGCAATCAGGTATTGTAATAACCACTAACAAAGTGGCAGCTCCCTTAGACCTACAAACCATTGAATAATATGTCAAGAATATAAACAATATTGAGGCAGACAATATGGAAACTCCACAATTACCTTAATCAAAATCCTATCTTAAAATCATAGGTATCCCATACTTCTTCAAAAACACTAATACCCCCTTAACAGCAGACATGGTTGAAACAATCATTAAGAACAACCATATATTTAACAATATCACTATTGCTTCAAGACCAAGAGTTATCAAGGTATCTTCAAAATCTGACATGGCCATCATATAGCTCAACATATGGAATGTCTAGAGTGGGAGTAAGGCTAAGAGCCTCATTAATCAGTACTTCAATATAAGAAGCTTCATCACCACAGTTTAAGGAGTAAAAGAGAGAGTGAAACAGAAATACTAGGTGAAAGATTCTGTATTCTTTTTTCAAAAATATGAAAAATAAGGACAATATAAAGGGCTAAAAGAATGGGAGAAAGAGCAGACCCTTGGCCCACACCAATATCTATCTTGAAAGAGGGAGAAACAAAATTGTTCCAGATATACTAAGTTTTTCTATCAATTAAATGATTAGAAAAGAAAAGGAAATTTCTTGAGTTGAATCTGGCTTTGTCTAAAATCTTTGGAAAGAGTAAATGATTAAGTGATGTTGAAAGCTAAGATACTTGTATGAAGATCATTGATCCATCCAGTACAAATGAGATGAGTAAGATATACACTTGCATCTGTTGTAGAACAATGTTTTAATCCTCCAAGTTGATTTAAGTGAATGAAATTAGAGGAGATGAATTGAACTTGTAATCTTTCACTAAAGACTTTCTCAATAAGTTTTTTCAATATGTTAAGGAGAACAATTGAGCAAAAAGTCTTCAGAAAATTATAAGACACTTTGTTTGGTTTGGGAATAATAATAGAAGTAAACTTCTTGAAATGCAAAGGCCAGAAACTGAGGTTAATGCATGTATTAGCAATGTTGACCAAGTTAGTTATGCATTTGTTATTGGCTACCAGAATTTTGACATTACAGTGATGCCAAGAAATGTGGTTGGGTCCTGAAGTGGACAAACTGCTACACTTATTGATAGCATCATTGAATTCTGCCTTAGAGAAGAGCAGCCATTTAGAAAGCAGTTTTGAAGAGATTTTATTGAGTAATTGTGAGTTGATATGCTGATTTTGAGCAGAGTTAAATGTGAGATAAAAAGCTTGCCACAAGTCTTCTAACTCAATACATAGACATCTATTAAATTGAAGTGTTTCTATTGTTGGCAACTTGCACTTCTTGATCCAGTTTATGAGATCCCATGGTTGTTTGTTCTTTGACACTGTTTCTTATATTTTTTTGTTAAAGAAAGATCTTTTTGTTTTTTTGACAAACTCTTTAAGGTCTTTCCAATTTGCCAATGATTTGGAGGCATGGTATGTGTTTAGTTTCATGTTGCATTCTTTATTCCACTAAGCCTTGGAATATTTAGTAATTTTAATATATTTAGAAAACTTATTTCAAAGATATTCTGAGATATTCACATATTTCTGAGTGGTATTTTCTAACAAATTTCTATCATAGATATTAGAGGTATTAATATTATCAATAGTATGCTTGAGCTTCTTGATAAAATTATCTTTTTTTCTTGCTATTTTTAATGATTGTGTGTCACTTGTCTTGAATAAACTCTTTGTTGATAATGATATTGACTGTCAAAGAAGGATAGTCTGAGAGACTTCTTAAGTCTGGTAAGATTAAATGATTGTCAATTTCCAATGAATTATTTTGAAGAAACATAAGGTCAATCACTAAGTTGGAACTATCAGGGTTGTCAGTGTATCAAGTAGGAACTTGACTGATTGGGGTAGAAAGACTCAGATCAAAAGAGTTAGCAATTTCCATAAGAATGTTAGTATAGACAAAATAATGGGAATATGACAGATTCCAATTAATGTCACTGATGTTAAAGTCCCCCATCATAATAAGGACATTATTTAGATTTACCTTAATATTCTTGAAATATTTTAAAGCTGATTGCTGCTTGTCAGAATAAATATTAATGATGAAACAAATAATACCATTATTAAAGAAAGAGACAAGATTAATATCTCTATGGTTTATAATGTCTTTCTTGAGTGAGAAGCAAGGTTGGACAAGTCAGATATTAACATATGTTAATACTCTTTAGTGTTCATTATCATTGATCAAATATCTTGAAAAAGTGATCCAAAAGAGATGATTAGAGGCACCAACAATTTGTTCTTCTTCTTCTGGTAACAAACTAGGAATAGTTTGGATGGTGGGCCAAGATGGTTCTTGGATAAAAATGATGTTGAAGTTTTTATTGTTTTTTAGAATTATATTGGTAAGAAGTCTGTTCTTTCAAATGTTCTGCAAAAAAAGTTTTAGATTTTTACAAATTATATACTTGTCTTGCCCACAACTGAGTAGATTAACTTGCTTTTGTTCTCATAAAGCTTCTGATACTTCTTTGAATACCACTCTTTATTAAACCAATGTCTCCAAAATAAACATGAATTGTTGTCAGCTTAATGCTCTTCTTTATAGTTGATGCAGCATCACTTAAAAGAGTGTGGATAAAGCTCTTCTTTCTTTATTTCAAGCCTAGAGGGTTATTCTTGAAGTTAGCCTTACAATACCACACTATCTCTTTATAATGTTTGACTTTGTGTGAGCTATTATACTTAATGCATCTAGAACCATATACACAACATGTGAAAGTAGTGTGTCCCCATTTCCAGCAGTTCTTGTATTAGGGGATGCTAGAATTTATGTTTATACCTCAGATAGTTGTAATGTAGCTTCTAATGCTGAAGCATCTGTTGATGAGATTCTTCACTTTGGAACCACTTTGAAAATACCAAATATCAATTCAAATAACAGCCATATCAGATTTAGAAGAGGTTTTAATAATTTAAGGATATGAGATAAGTACAGTATCATTGAAAATATAAGTTGTTTGAAGAGCTCTTTTAACTATATTGGTGGTGACTGGAAAGTTCATATCTTTGATATAATAGAGAATGTCCAAGATCTTGAGATACAATTTCAATTGAGGAAATCTTGGACTCATTATATCATTTGAGGAGAAGAGATTCTGGAAATGTTTATTTTTTCATTGAGTCTTAATTGTTGTCCAATTTATTTTTCAGAGCCTTAGTTTTAAACTGTGAGGCAATGCATTGCCTAAAAGAGGTACTTGTTATAACTCAAAACCCTTAGAGTTGGATTATGAGGTAACCTTGTATTGGGTAACATAAGAGAACTCAATAGAGAGCTCTTTTACAAAATAGTCTACTTTATATACTCCTACAGATGGTCTGTGCTAGGTACTGTGCACCCTACCCTAAATGGCCATGTGTGAAGCATGAGGCCAACATATGGTGTCCATGTTATATGATGTCACTTTGTTTCAGAATCTTCTACTTTCTTTTCTTAAGTCTCGTGATCAATGTTGTGATCACACCATCAGATATGACTGATGTGACAGTGTGACCAATCACTTCTAACCCTAACCCTAAAGTTCTAAAATTGAAAATATGAAAATAAATTGAAATGAAAATGAAAATAAGAAAAGAAAATAATAGAAAACTAAGTCCACTTTTTACAATCTTAACAGTGTTGTTCTTATTAACATTCAACTTATTCCATCCAGATTTGTAAATAAATAAGATAAAGTCCCAAGCAGCAAATCCAAATTCTACAATCTATGAAATATCCTCAGCAGTCTTATCTTTGAGTTTTCTCT
>Ga0157357_1000087_pt1 | contig 33925 bp, 33 predicted proteins | sample AttcapACBM1_FD_111485 | JGI IMG/M metagenome (GOLD analysis project Ga0157357, IMG submission 111485) | Fungus gardens microbial communities from leaf cutter ant in Botucatu, State of Sao Paulo, Brazil - Atta capiguara ACBM1 | ecosystem: Host-associated > Fungi > Mycelium > Unclassified ... | reverse complement strand
CCCATGTCCCTTGACGTCATCCTTAACCCTAACTCTGATCTAGACTCCTCTCGATCCTTCTAGACCTTTAGTCCTTCCAGACCGTTCTAGACTCTATCACATGACTTCCAGGTCATGTGCTCTTCCTCTGTTGTAGACTAATAAAATACTATTTTATCTATGTCCGGCTAACCCTAACCCTAGCCAAAGTCTGTCCACACTCTCGTCTTATAACATATGACTAGTCCATGAGGCAAGTGTCTGGAGTACATGAGGAGAACGAGTCATAGAACATGAGGATGAAGCAAGGACAGTACACCTACTACATGAGGTGCTGACTGAGCTACATGCGGTGCAGCCAATCATGTCGTCATTACCCTTTTTCCATATCCATGCTGTATCCAGGAGGTGTTAATCGTAATATTTTGTTAGTCAACACAATTTCTTAAATCTTATTGTTGAAAAAGATATGTTTAGCCATTTTGACCATATTTCTATATTTGATCCAGTCTGTTTTTCTTCTAGATTTTTAATACTCAGATAAATTCCTACTATATTCTTTATTCTACTGTACCTTAGAATGCTTAGTAATATTTATATGTTTGGAATGTTTATATTAGAGCTTCTTAATAATAGAAGGAAATTCCTGAGTTACTGTATCTAGCATTTTGTAACTGTGAAGGTTAGCTATTTTAATACTACTGAATCTATTCTTTAACTCATTTACAAATTTCTTTTTCTCTTCACTATTTTTGACAATAGCTAGTTTTTTCTCCTGGATTAATTCTTTCTTAATAATAATATAGACTGATAAAGGAGCATAATCAGAGAGTCCTTAAAGATCAGACAATATAAAATAATTATTGAATTTCTCTATATAAATATAGAGGAACATAAGATCAAGTACTAAGTTTGAATCTTGAGAATTATCAGTATAATAAGTGAGTACTTGATTGATGGGAGTTACTAGTTCTAGATTAAAACTGTCAGCTATTTCTTTCAGAAAATCTATACAAGTAGAATAATACAGATATGATAGATCTCAGTCATTATCCCTAATATTAAAATTCTCTGTTATAGTTAGGATGTTATTTAAATTTACCTCAGTATTCTTGTGATACTTTAAGGCAGATTGATAATTATCTAAATAAAGTTAATGAACATATGAATGTCAAGATTGTAGAAAGTGGACTTAGCTTTTTCTTATTTTCTTATTCTTATTTTCATTTTTCTATTTTTAGAACTTAGGGTTAGGGTTAGTAATGACATCACTCAGTCATATCAGAGGATATAGTAACAGTGATAGTCACAAGTTATATGATACATGGAAGGATGTAGAAAGTTCTAGAAGAAGTGACGTCATACAATATGTACACCATATATTGATCTTATATCTTACATATGGTACTTTAGGGTAGGATACACAGTAGCTAGCATGGACTATGTAGATAGGTATATAAGGTAGACTACTTTGCAAAAAAGCTCTATTGAGTTCTCTTGTGTCTTTTCTAATACAAAAGTTTGACCTTTATCCCATCCTAAGGATTTAAGTTTATAACAATGAAGCTGTTATTAAAAAAGAAAATGAGATTAATGTCTTTCTTTAGAGAAAAGTATAGACTTGTTAATCTGATATTGATGTAAGTAAAGACTCTTAAATGTTTGTTCTTAGCATTCAATATTCTAGCAAACAAAGTCCATGATGGGTAATTTGGAACTCCTATAATTTCTTCATCTTCAGATATAGAATATAGAATGGACTGAATAATTGACCATGAAGGTTCTTGAATAAATAAGATGTCAAAATCTTTACTGTTTTCTCAAAGAGTATTAGTAAGAAGTCTGTTCTTGTGAATGTTTTATAAAAGTATTTTTATAGATTTTAAAATCACAAAAAATAAGAAAATAAAATATAATAAAAGAAGAACAAATCTAACATTTATAACTCTAACATAAATCTCATATCTAAATTTTGTTGCCTTGGTTTTGTTTTCTATTCTTTAGTTTAGTATTATTATTATTTCTTTTTTCCATTTCTCAAATCTTTTATTAACCAAGTTATACTAGAAAGCCCCAAATAAGGACTATTTACATATATATGGAATGTATAAAAGTGATAACAGATCACTGAGATATCAGACTATCAGTAACTATAAGTTTCATTGGCTATTATTTCAGGAATGACTAAATGGATTTCCATAATTAGACTTGTATTGAAAAGTACTCATCAAATAATCTCTAATGATATATCATTAGTATTCATAGAAATATAAATATATCAGTATAGTAACATAATTAGTTATATTCTAAAAATAGCCTGACATCTGCTATGACAGATAATAGTCTCACTAAGTACAAATTTTGATTATATGATAGAAATAGCTTGGATATAGACTATTATAATTTTATATAAATACTTCTATATCTGAGGATTAGACTTTAGACTTAACAATCATCATTTATCATTTATTAATTATTAATTATTATCATTGATATCTGTATTGATATTCATCATCATTGTCATCATGATTGAACATCTAAATCACTTCTAAACTTCTAAGAGTGCATCCAGGATTCAGATATCACAAATAAGTGAGTAGTTTATTTTGTAATAATCATCAGTAGTTATATAACTGTTATCTACCTATGAAGCTAAAGTAAAGCTTTTAGTCTTTATATATACTTGGTTAATAGTCTATGCTAAGCTACATCTAATCTATCCTAAAGGTTATATATAGTAAATATGCTATATAACATTATTGTTCTAAAACTTTCTATGTTCTTTATATTTTATGTAATCATGTGACTGTGACTGTTGTAACAGTCATGTGTGATGTCATATATATTATATAGAATGTGGTGGTAGGCCATAGTAGCTACACAAAGTAACTACTTAAATAAGAACTAAAGAAATGGAAAGAAAGAAAAATAAAATGTAAAAAACATGAAACTATATGAGGGGGCACAGGAGCTATATCATTATATCAACTATGAAGTTAAACCTATATGATGTCTTTTTAAAAGCAAAATGTGTCATGATTGAATTCAAGAAGTATGAGAATGTTTTTGAGAGACTTTTGCTTTGAGTTTTATGACCTTTGATACTGTTTGCAGTCATATAAAATGTGGGCTCTTGTTTTGATAGAAGATTTGCTACATAGACATGCAATCAATTTACTAGGGAAAAATCTTTGCTTGTATTTGCCAATAGAAGCATGGTCAGTAATGAGTCTAGTGATATATACATATAAAGAGTTAGAGAGACTAAAATATTTCAGCCATACTCTAACTTTTAAATATAAGGAACAAATAGGATTGCCATCATCATTATTTTGATTAAGGAAATTCTTTTTCTTGTAATTGAAAGCTTGAAAGTATATATACTACTTCTTTACAATTGAGTTATATTCTTTTTTTTTGCTAAAGTCTTATAATGTTCCAAACCACAAGGTAAGGGTAAAAAAAACATTGACTTTAATATGAGTCTATAGGATGACATCATCAACATCCAAATCCTATATGATTTATATTAACCTATAGAATCTGAACTGTGGAATAGGTTCTTCTTACCCATTTTACTTTATGTGTTGTGGCAACCACTAGTCACAAAGACTAATAATCACACAAGTCAGTAAATCTCTCAGTAGGATATCAAGTAGGAATTATAAGAGAACTCGACAAGAAGTCTCTGCTGTATTATTACTCTATTTATACTATTACATATGGTCTGTACTATGACTGTACTTCTACTGTACAACCTATCTGAAAGTCCATGTGTATACTATGAGGTAGCAATGTGGTTAACATGCTCCTTGACATCATCATCCAGACTTTTCTAGACCACTCTAGGCTCTATGATATAATATTATGTGACTTCTATGTCATGTGTCTTCTTTCTCTTGCCATAGACTAATAATATACTACTGTCCTATCTATATCTTATCAAAGTCTATCCATACTTTATTGTATCATAACATCATGGTTCTCTGAAACATTTATCTTCTGATATAAAGAATATTAAGAAGTTATCGAACTGAATGGCAAAGTATATTCAAAACAAGAAAATTAATACAAGCAAATCTAACAATGTTACTGATCTGAAAGATATTGATAAAGCAGCTTGGAATTTTCTCTTAGCTGTTTATAATTTGGAATGAGATTCTCTCTATGCTGACATAAATAATAATTCATTCAGGCAGAAAGTTTCAACAAAGTTCACTCCAAAGGTAAACCTGATCAATACAGGCAAAAAAAGCAACAGGGATATAGATAAACCTACAAGTGTTGAAAGGCTTCCACTGCCTATCCCAGTAAAATTACCCAGAGAAGTCAATGAAATATTGAAATATTTCAAAACAACAAGTTATAACAAAGTAGATAGCAACAAGAGTAAATTGTATGCTCAAGTATCTAAGGTTGGTGGCTCTACCAAAGAAATCCTCAAAATCAAGAATACCTTTCCTAGTCTTAAGGCAGATAAAATATACAATATTCAGAAGATTATCAACAGTGATGGCAAACCAAAACCAAGGATCAACATAACTACAAAAAGTCTATTGAGAAAGCAAGTTATTATTCCTATGAGCAATAATAATAAAACAAAGTTCATGGAAGACAGCTGTACTTATATTTCTAATCTAAACAGAGCTTTAAAAAACATCAAGTCCAATATCATGGTTAATTTTGTTTATCAAGAAATAACTGATATAGTCATTATAACCAACAAGATTGTATCAGATCTCAAACTTCAGATTATTAAAAGATATATTAAGAACATAAATAGCATTGAAGATAAAGGAGTCAATGTTCCACAGCTTCCACAATCTAAGTCTTATCTCAAAATCATAGGTATTCCATATCTCAGAGAAGACACTAACACTTCTATCACTTCAGATATGGTTGAGGACATCATAAAAAAGAATCACATTTTCAACAACATTGTGCTAGCTTCAAGACTTTGAATTATCAAAGTCTCCCCCAAATCTGACATGGCTATCATTTGGATCAATATTTAGGATATCTAAAGTAGTAACAAAGTGAAAGAACTGATTAACAGATGCATCAATATAGATAGTTTTATAGCTACAATTCAGGATGTAAACATGAACCCTAGCATATCTCAATGTAAGAACTGCTAGAAATGGGGTCATGTGACCTTTTCCTACAGAATCCAAGATACCAAGTATGTCAAATATAATGGACCCCACAAAATAGACCATCATTGCTACTATATATAAAACTGTAAAGGTAATAGTAAGACTAATTCTCTAAGACTGGAAACCAAGCAGAACAAGCCATGCCCTCACTCCTTCAAATGTCTCAACTGTTGAGGTGATCATCAAGCTAATTCTAATCTCTGTCTCTTCTAGAAGTATAGGTTTAACCATGAATAGTATTCAAAAAAATACCAAGAAATTCATGTTACTAGAAAACAATCAATTTGTTCAGTTGTAAATGGTGACAAAGTATGATTGTAAAAGATATCAAGATTTTTTTGCAAAACATTTGCAAGAACAATTTTATTATCAAGATAATTCTTGAGATACAAATTTTGTTTAATATTATTTTTATTAAAGAATCTTCATGGTCTTTTATATATTTACTATTTAGCTCAAAGAATTTCAAAGGGGAGGAGTTGGTAGGAGTCCCAAATTACCTGAATTAGATAACATTTTCTAGAAATCCTTCAAGTAACATTAATTCATCTAAAGTCATAACTTATATCAATAGCAGATTGTCTCATCTTCACTTTTTATTAAGAAAAGATATTTTGAATCATAGGGACATTTCTCATGTTTTCTTTTTCAATCATGGTTCAGTTTACTTTCTAATTAATGTATATTCTGATTTGTCACAATTGGCTTTAAAGTATCTTAAGGATATTGAAGCTAATATCAATAATGTTCTTGTCATGATAGGAAACTTCAATATTAGAGATTGTAATTGGGACCCAAACTATAGTTTTCACTCTTTTTACAAGGATACTCTTTTTGACATTGCAAACACTTTTTATTTAGAGTTGTCTATACTAACTAATTGTGTTCCTACTAGATATTCAGACAACCAATGGGACTTGGATTTGGTTATAGACTTAATGTTTCTCAGACCATACTCATTGGAACACAATAACCATTCCATCCACCTGGAGTAGTGGCTCACTTCTAATCATACTTCTCTTTTCATTGATATTGTGATTTTTGATGAAAATATCCAAACTAAAAAATATACAATCATCAAAGATAGTGAAGAAAACAACTTTGTTAACAAATTAATTGAGGTCATCAAAAGTTTTAATACAAGCAACATTCATAGCAAAGATAACCTTGAATATATCATCTAAACTTTTGCCAGTTATATGAAAAGAATTTGGTTTAAACATTCCAAAATTATGAACATCACTAAACACTACAAAGCTTGGTAGAACAAAAATTGCCATAAAAGTTTGGAGAAGTATAGACAGTCCAAGAGGTTGGAAGATTGGAAAGTATTTAAGAGTACAGTCAAGAAGATAAAACATGAATTTTTTGACTTAAAAATCCAAGAAATCACTAATAAGAACTGTGGATCATAGGAGCTTATGGACTGGGTCAAGAAATCAAAACTTCTAGCAATTGAAGTGATTCAGTTTAATGGTTATTCATGCATTGAACTCAATGACTTGTAGCAAGTATATTATTTGTTTTTCAACTCAGCTCAAAATCGTCATATTAACTTGGAAATGCTTCAAGAAATTGCAAATAAACCAGTCACAAAGTAGAGCCCCTTTTCAGAAGAGAAGTTCACTAGTGCAATTGCCAAATGGAATAACTTATCTATCCCAGAACCAGACAAATTATCATGAAAACATCTCAAAAAATATGTTAAAGACATCACATGTTTCAAGAAATTTATTAACATTGTTAATGCATGCATTGAATTGGGACACTGGCCTTTGCATTTCAAAGTTTCTACAACCATCATCATTCTCAAGCCTAACAAGGAATCTTATGATATTCCAAAGGCTTTTTATTCTATTGTCTTACTCAACACATTGGAAAAACTTGTTGAGAAAGTCATTGGGAAAAGACTTCAATTTCTAGCCATCTCTAACAATTTCATCCATCAATATCAATTAGATAATCTAAAACAATGCTCCACTATTGATATGGGTGTTATATTAACTCATGCTATTCATTCAGGGTAGACTAGAAATTTGATCACTAGTATGCTAGCTTTTGACATTGCCCAGTTTTTCTCTTTGTTGAACTATCAAATCCTTTCTTTAATTCTTTTTAAAGCTGGTTTTGATCCCAAAGTTTAGGTTTTCTTTCAGAATTATTTAATAGGAAGAAAAACAATTTATTTCTGAAATAAATTTCCCTCACCAACTTTTAATATTGATATGGGCATAGGTTAAGGATCTACCCTCTCACCTGTTCTCTCTGCTTTATATTTTTCTCTACTTCTTCATATTTTTGAAAATTGGTTAAAAAATCTGAAAATTACTGTTTCTACTCTTTTATTTGTTGATGATGGACCTCCTCAAGAAATTTAGTTTTATTATAGAATATGGAAAGACTAAAGTTTTTCATTTCTTTAGATCATATGGCTCTTTCAATCCTCTATTATTGGACCTTACATTGTTAGGAGATCTCATCCTTTGTTCCAAGACCACTTGGTGATACTTGAGTTTCATCTTCAACAGAAAATTGATATTCCAACAACATATTGATTTTTATGCTAACAAAACAATATTAACTATCAAGTACATGAAAATGCTCAGTAATTCTTTGAAAGGCCTCATTTTTACTCAAAAGAGACTTTTATATAAATGCTGCATCTTACCTATCACTCTTTATGGTTTTCAACTGTGGTATTACAACAAAGCACCACTTTCATATCCCTTTAAAATACTTCAAAGTATGCAGAGAAGAGCTATGCTATAGATAGTGGGAGTGTTTCGTATTTCATCTACTTCTGGTATTGAGGCCAGCAATAGCCTTATTCCAATCTACCTTCATATTCAAAAGCTCAATAGCAGATTTCACCTTAGGAGCTACTCCTTACTATTAAACTACATTGTATATTCTATGTTAGAGGCAAGACCTTTGAATCATGCAAATCTTCACTGCTTTTCCTTAGAGTGGCTCATGCTTAGATAATGGTTAAATATCAAAGGTTCAATTGTGGACATTGATAATAGGTTTAATGAAGTCTTTCCTTCATTTTCTTTCTTTAATTGCAAATTTTCATCTGGAAATAGATTGAAAGATATTTTTTCCAAACATTTTTTGTTTCATTTTTTAAACAAGAAATGTGATAGTAGCATCAAAAGCCACTTGCACAAACTCAAAGAAATCACTCTCCAAGCATCATCTGACCTGCTTACAGTCATTGTTGTATTAGATGCCAGCATCAAAAAACATATAGTCACATCAATAGCTTATATTCATGTTCATGGTAGCCCAGTTGTTAAGACTATCCATCATGCAGTAAACATCACATCAACTGAAGCTGAATTATTTATAATAAGATGTGGTATTAATCAAGCCACTCATCTTCTGAATATCAAAAGAATTATCATCATCTCAGACTCTATTCATGTAGCTAAAAGAATTTTTAATTCTTTAAGTCATCCATATCAAATCTACTCAGTAGCTATTTCCTGTAAGCTCAGGGAATTCTTCAAAAGAAATATTGATAACTCTATTAAATTTTGGAATTGTTCTAGCCATTGTAACTGGGATCTCCATTTGATCATTGATAAAGAAACAAAGAGTTTTAATCCCATTCCTATTCTCCTATGCAGATTTTCTTGGGACTTTAGCAGAAAAAACAAATGTGACAACATTCTTAATGCTTGAAAATGCATTTTCAAGCATCAGATAACAAAGGACATAATTTCCTTAATCTTTGCAATGACAAGATGCAAACTATCACTCTATCAATAGCTAAGGGTGGTCTGTGGCTAAAGTATTTTGGACACTTGAACACACTTTGTATAAGAGCTATAGTCAATTATGCTCCAATAGGAGAATACCAACTCAGATTTTTCCCTAAGGAAAATTTTGAGTGTCTATATGGTTCATATCTGATTGAGTTAAGACAATACATTTTTCATGAATGCAGAAGATACAACAATTATTGGAATCCAAGAAGGGATTCAATTGCACATTTCATCCTCTTCCTCGAGTTTAATAATAGTGCTTTCTCTTTCAAAGATAGTATTACAAAGATAGTATTATGTAGTTGGATTGCACTTAGTTTTTTCTAATCTCTTCATTTTCTTTTTTCTTTTTGTTTGTCTATTCTTCTTCTCTCTTTTGTTTCTTTTTATATAGTATGCATCTTAATGTAATTAGTTATGTTGTAACTACCACAGTCTGTCTACATATGCTATGTAATAAATTGTTGGTTTAAAAAAAAAGGTATATACAAATAGTGATAGTCTATGTACAAGCTGTTTCCATCACATAATCAAAACTTGTACCTGATGGGGACTGTCATCTGTTATAGCAGATGTCAGGCTAATTTTAAAAGATAACTAATTATGTCATTATATTAATATGCTTGTATCTCTGAGTACTTATTTCTATAAGATATACCATATATCATTAAAAACAGTTTGATGAGCACTTAATGCAAGTTCAATCATGCAAATATGTCTAGCCATTTATAAGATATTAGTCAACAAAACTTTTACAGTTACTGATGGCCTGATATCTCAGTTGTTTGTTGTTGCTTTTGTACATCCCACATATGTGTGGATAGCCCTCATTTAGGGCTTTTCAGAACAACTTAGTTTGTGAAAATCAGTCCACTGGTTGTGGAGATACAAGCTGAATAAAGTTTGTAACATGCTATATCAGATTATGTTAACTCATATAGTAAGATAGTAATAAATTGGTGGGTGTTGACGTTGATGTTGGGGTGGAAGTTGGTGGTGGTAATATGGTGAGAGATAAGGTATATAAGGGCAAAGAAGAAAAACCAGTACTAGCCTTACTTTCTAACCTATATTCTGAACTTGTTAAAATCTTTATAGATACTGGTAAGCCCTTGACTAGTTCTACCTTACACTATCTACAGACTACTTATATATATTCCTACTAACTACTACTCTAATTGAATTTATATCCTAATATTTCTAAGTAGAAAATCTTTAAGCTAGGTATCTTTCTACTAGAAAATACTACTACTCTGTATGAACAAGTCACAATGGACCTGCAATATAAGTCTTCTACTCAAAAGTTTTATAAGTATGCTACTTCAACAATAAGTATATCTAGGTGAGCTTAGTTTCTACTGTTCATAGTCTACTCTATTCTAGTAGATAAGTATCTCTTAAGCTTAGAATCCAGCTGGTTTTCTTGACTAAAGAATAGTATTATCCTTTAGTCAAGGATGATGAGAGAGTAAGTAAGAAGAGGGCCTAGTATTGAGTAGCTTCAAGAAAAAAAACTGAGTTCTAATATTATAACTTAAATTCCAGAGTTAGAATAAAAGAAGAACTTGATAGAGTTCCTAGTACAGATATGTCTACTTTATATACCTCTAGTGCATAGTCTGTGTGTACTTACATCTAGCTTACTCTAAATATTAGATAATATAAGTTATGTATATAAAAGTCATCACATTATTCTTTTTATGTTACGATTCAAAGACCTTAGGGTTGGTCAAAGAAAAGAACCTTGTATTGGATAACACAAGAAAACTCAATAGAGAGCTTTTTACAAAGTAGTCTATCTTATATACCTATCCATATGGTCCGTGCTAGCTACTGTGCATCCTACCCTAAAGTACCATGTGTAAAACATGAGGTCAACATGCAGTGTACATGTTGTATGACATCACTTCTTCTAGAACCTTCTATGTCTTTCCATGTATCATGTGACTTATGACTGTTACTGTCATCATATCATGTGACTAACCCTAGCCCTAAGTTCTAAAAATAGAAAAATGAAAATAAATCAAAAGAAAATGAAAATAAGAATAGGAAAATAAGAAAAAGCTAAGTCTACTTTCTGCAATCTTGACATTTTAGGTGTTACATGACATTATGACAGTGACAGTGACATGTGTGACTAACTGGTGACAGCCATCAGATGTGACTGTCACATGTGATGTCACACTATTCCCCTTTTATCAAGTTCAAAAAATAGAAAGATTAGAAAAGAATTAGAATAGAAAAATAAGAGAGACTTAAATAAATAGAAAAGAAGTCCACCATCTTTGATTCTGACATTTCTGACAATCTTCTGGTATTGGCAATAACATACCTCACCACCTTCTAGTAGACTTATTCTTTATAAATTCTCCTAAGTAATACTTTTAAAATATGTAACCAGTATGACTAGTAGAGGTATAGCATATAAGCTGAAGCTAAAGGTCATTTTGACATCCAGATAACCCATACTTGCTCATCTGATTTCTAAAAACTCACTAATAGGTTTCAGATAATAAGATGTGAACTGTTAGAATTAAAGATAGTAGACTTTACTTATTTCATTTTATTTCTTATTTTCATTTTCATTTCTATTTATTTTCTTATTTTTAGACTTTGGGTTAGGAGTTAGTGTGATATCACAAACTGTCACATGTCACAATCACATATCACATAGAATATTGTAGAAGGTCTCAAAATAATAATATTATATAGCATGTATTACATATGTTAACCTTAAGGTAAATATATGCTCTTTGGAATAGGTTAGGTTTAGTATAGTACAGACTATGAGCCCAGCATATATAAGGTAGACAGATTGTACTTAGGAACTTCATTGAGTTTTCTTGTGTTAATCTTAATATAAGGTTCTTCTTCTGACTTCACTCTATAAATCTTAAGTCATAACATGAACTATATCTAATATACTTTACAGATAGATCTCCTTTCTGTTTTTAACAACATGTTGCTCTTTAATTAGCATTAGTATTAGTAATATGCATATATATATAAACCTCAGTAGATATACTATCATTGACTAGTTCAAGCTCTCTTACTTGTTTTATCTCTAAGCTCTCCACAAACAAGTCTTACTATTAGTAGGTAGTTGTCAGTTGTTCACACTGTGCTATGCTGCTGCTGTGCCCTTTGTTTTTTCTAACATTATATGATGATTGTATAAGCTAATTCAAAAAAACAAAAAATTGCTTCCTTTTTTTAATTTACTATCACTATGTCCTTTCAATATTCTAACTCAGAAAACAAAGCTCTAGTTCATCAATAAGAAGAAACTGTGTAACAAGTTGCAAAAGAACAAGCTTAGATGGCTTAGCTAGAAAAAGAGACCAAACTTCAGCAAGCTGCAAAAGTAGTAGAAAAGAAGCACTTAGTGATAAAGGGCAAGGTACAAGAAGAAAAGAAGCTAAAAAAGAAAGAGGAGAAGAAGTAGCAGAGAAAAGAGCAAGAGAACTGTTAAAGGATAAATAGCACTTGACACTTTTTGAGCTATACTCTCTTCTTAAGAGTAGTACTCAACCTAGAAATTGTATTTTTCTTAACAAAAGTAGCACTTAAATTCCATAAGCACTTCATACTCTATGATAGAGTTTGCTAATCCAAACTCTGTTCTCTGTCTCTGATATTTTGCAGATTAATTTGATTACAAATCCAGTTACTTGTAAAGCTAGACAGAGATATTGATATCACTTGATGTGAAGATATTTCTAGTAATCTCAAATTATCTCTACTTAAGTCCCCTTATATCTTAGATGTATATTCCTTGTATTTAAGACTAGTGGTTACATTGTACTAGCTAGCCTGTTAATCTGTAGACTTTCCTCTGAAATTGCAATTATATGACTAGTAGTAGCACAATACATAAGTTGAAGCTGAGGTCATTCAGAAGTCCATACTCTGTACATCACAGATAAGTCCAAGATCACAGATAAGTCCAAGCACTTGATCTGCTCCACTCCATGCATTTTTCCCATGGACTTTTTCCCTAGATGTGAACCACACCTAACAGTATTAACAAGCTCATACATCTCAGAGTTTGACCTTTGACAAAACCTACAACCCATATTCTCCATAATTCAACAGACAAGGTATCAGTTATAATTCTACATTGAACTACTGTACACGGATAAAGATGATTGTTTGAAATAGGCAGTGAGAACATGCTATTACAATCAAATGCAAAAAAAACAAGGGTCCCAGTGATCCTGATTTCAGGCAAGGTAGCTATTTTTATTCTAGTATCCAGAACCCATTGATGAGCCATCTAAGTCCACAGCTGGATGAACCATATAATAGACGCGAACATTGTCGCTCCCTGAAGGTATATCCGACTCTTGCGTATCTGATGATAGGAGGGAATCTTGTACATCACCTCTGGCTTCGATGAGGAATGCATCCTGAGTGAAAAGTCAAGCAAATCATTATTGGGAGATTTCATGTCAAGCGAGGTGATGCGAACCTTGACCATCTTCTTCAACACCTTCGTGATCATCTCTTTCTCATATTCCAATTGCTCGACATCATGAATCTGATCCTCCTTCGACTCAAGATACCAATCAATCAAATCATCCTTATCAACGCCCTTCCCAGTCTCTCTCTCCTTTTCTGACAAATATAGGATAATCAGACTCTTGAGCGTCTGGTATTGATCATGTGAAATCCTCATGCGTGGTCTCGGCACTGGTTGTTTCAGTGCAGGCACAGGCACAGTGCTGGGAGCTCGAGAGGACGAAACCGCCACTAGCTGCACAGCATTTTCGTTGATGACTACACCATCGAGGGGTATCGAGCTCTCATCCATCGCTGTTGAAGACATCTGGACATCTTGACTTCCGCCCGCATTCTGATTATCTAGCCGATCTCCCTCGAGCTCCTCTTCGTCAAAATCAATGTCGTCTTGTTCAACGTGGATGATAGATTGGCGAAGAAGAGTATAGGCTTCACGAACGAAAGCAGGAGTAATCTGCAGTGGAAACTCAATAAAATATTCAAACTGTTTCACATCTCAACCTACATCATTCGTGCAATTTGCTCTTGCGATGGCCTCGCTGAGACGAATCATACTTTCCAGTTGACGTACGGTGATCCTATATGAATTTCTACCGGTACCGGAAGCATCATCCTGCCGCAAACTTCGATACTTCTCCACAAGGACATTAGCAGCTTCCGGTGTGAGCTACCATAGCACAGTATCAGTCACACGTGCAAAACTTCAACTCGAGAAATATTCACCTTGGGATTGAACGTTCTAGCATATCGGATATATCGCTGCAGAGTTTCTGTGCTAAACTCAGGATTGATTGCGTCATCCTGAAACCTATGGACATTCACAATGTGTCTTGCGATACTCAGATCCGTTTTCTCATCACACTCATCCAACACAACAAAGAACAGGTCGAATCTACTCATGATAGGCGCACTCATCTGCACATTCGCACGGAGAGACTTCTTCTTATCATATCGTCCACCACTGGGATTTGCAGCAGCGAGGATAGATGTCCGAGCATTTAGGGTGGCGTGGATACCGGCTTTAGCAATAGAAATGGTCTGCTGCTCCATAGCTTCATGAATGGCAACTTGATCTGAGATATCCATCTTGTCAAATTCGTCGATGGCACAGATACCATTATCGGCGAGCATCAGAGCTCCAGCCTCTATTGTGAAGTCACCAGTTTCCTCATCTTTGACAACAGCAGCCGTTAGACCGGCAGCCGAAGATGCTTTACCAGATGTATATACTGCCCGAGGTAAAAATGAGCAAACATATCTTGATATGGCAGGAGGGATCAATAAGTATTCAAATGCAAGGTTATAGATGCTTACTTGAGGAACTGGGATTTTGAAGTTGAGGGATCTCCAACAATACAGATGTTTATGTCCCCGCGAAGATGCATACCTTCCTGTGTTTGCTTGTGTACACCTCCCATAAGCTGCAGTAAGATACCCTTCTTGACAATCTCATGGCCATAGACAGTAGGTGCAATGGATTCTACTAGCCGAGAATAGATGTGCTCGGAATCAATCATTGTTTTCAGTTCCTCAAATTCCGGTTCAGTCAGGGATTGAATGAAAGTAAGGCCAACGTCATCCCCGTATTCTTCTTCGCCACGGACATTGGTGCCAGCCTACATGGAATAAGCACACGCTGGCTGGCCTTGAGAAGCTGGTCAACTTACTCGACCATCGGCATCGTGTACCATACAAGCCAAAAACGCAGTCTTATACTGTAGATCGCGGACACCCAAGCTTTTCAACCCCGTTACACCACTCCCACCGACACCTGCAACTGCACTACTCCTGAAAGCTTCTCGTTGGACTTCGGCTTTGTTGCCTCCGGGCAAACCAAGTTGACTGACATCTGGGATGACAATAAAGGTGCCAGTAAAGACACACTTATCTCCGGCCTTGGCGCGCTCGACCATCTCACCGCGCAGAATCACATCTAGTGAGCGAGGCATAGAACCTGTCGGAATTTCAGAAGGGTTTTCCTGGATACGGACTTTTTGCCAGTCGGTAAATTTGGATGAGTCTATTTGCAACTGCCATACAACTCGATTTCCACAGGTAGGGTTCGGACACAAGGAGGGCTGAATGATCTGAGGATATGCATGATGGAACAGAATTTGGAAACGTACCTCGGTATATTTGAACTGTTGCTCTACATCGTTCACTGTCCCATTACATACTTCACAAGTGAAGCTACCATATAACAACTCCGGTCGGACTTCACTCGTGCGCGTTACTGTACCACTGATACTCATAAGAGTACCGATCTTTTCTGTACGAAGATCACGGATCCTAGAAACTAGAGGGAGGTGATAAAATGCAACATTGAATTCCCGTGATTGAAGATTTGCAGAGTCTGTAGTCGCAGCAGTTGGGTTGATTTTCAGATAATCCGGCTCATGTTCTGCAACAAGATTCCAAAGGGCTCTTCTCAGGAAGGGTAAAAATCGGTAGTACTGTTTTTGGATAGCATCAGCGAGGACATCGTCGCTTTGAAGAAGATGACCAAAGTCGACATAAAGCGTAGTCAACTCGTACTCTCGCATAGTGTGGATTTGGTCAATGTATACCCGCTCGCCTGTAGACTCATCTTGGAACATTCCATCAGCACTGGGTGTAGGTGCAAGATCAATTGCCTCAGTAAATCTATATTATCATTCAGCGTGTATTACATTCAGTGGGTACAGATAACCACGCACGTCCTTAAGAAATTCTCAAAAGTATCTGCTACACTCTCTCCAACAGCATCCTTCACGAGGGGTATATCCGAGTTCTGGATCCTCGGCCTTTTCTTTTTCTTGGCTTTCACAGCCCCAGGAACTTCAGACGGGACATCATCAAGAGTCAAGGCATCTGTTGTCCGCCGCTGTGGCGTCTGTGCGCGAGGAAGTGAGTATGGTTCAGATGGAGCACTTGAAGGCAGCGAGAGCTCGAACAGTGGCGGAGAAGAGAGCTGATCAGAGTCCATGGAAGAAATAAATCACGATCGACGCGTCAATGACAGAAAATTGGACCTACTTAAGGGTAGGCACAACCGCGTCATAATCTCCTCACGTGATGTATAGTCGAATAATATCGTCACAAAAACTATCTCCACATTTCACAATGTACGACCTCGACGCCCTTGACCCCGCCCATGTTGCTGACGTGCTTTCAAGGCCTCCGTTTGTGTACATACCGGGCGTCATTAATTCTCGTGACCTGGGCATGTATCCCTCTGCCACTTATCCGGGTAAAATGACCAAACCCAGGCATCTATACCGCTCTGCAGAAATATCTAGAATCTTACCAGAGGGTCCGTCTACTGGTGAAACAACCCATGATACCCTTTGGTTGATTGTCTCATTAGGAAAGAAGCTGTTCAAAGAGTTGAACATTACCAAAGTCTTTGATTTGCGTTCCGATACAGAGATTCGGAAGTACAATGCCCCTCTACCCAAAATTGACGGCGTCGAGATCATTCATGTACCTGTCTTTGAGGCCACAGATTACAGTCCAGAGACGATGGCCAAGTAAGTAAGTTGTGCTCTCCTTTTCCACCCAAACCCCAACAACGCTCATATACTTCCAACACGACCCACACAGAAGATTCCAACTCTATGCGAGTGGCAAGACTGAGGTAAATGAATACATCTCACGTTTTCTCGAAAATTATCTCCTCATGTTCACGGCCGATGTCTAGGCCTTCATGGAGCTATATTCGCAGATCCTTGATCGCGGCGGTCCCGCATTTGCCAGTATTCTTCGACATGTAAGGGATAAGCCAAATGAAGGATGCCTCTTCCACTGTACAGCTGGGAAAGACAGAACTGGCATTATTGCAGCCATCTTGCTCAAGGTAAATAATACATGAATGTTCCTGTAATATTTCAATGTTGACCGGTTAAAGCTCGCAGGTGTAGATGATGAATCGATAGCCGAGGATTATGCCTTGACACGTGTAGGCCGTGAGCCAGCTCGGGAAATGATATTAGCACGTCTTTCTAAGGAACCCCTGTTCGCTTCGAACAGCGAAGCCGCGTTGAACATGTTCACTTGCCGGTAAGTCATCAAACATCTGAATCTAGAGCGTGCTCATCATAGCCAAAGGCATAATACAATGACAGCTTTTCTGAAACTTGTAGAGGAAAAGTATAACGGCGTCGAAGCCTACGTCAAGAAATATGTCAATTTCAATGATGACGACATAGCTTCCATTCGTAAGAATATTCTCATCTCTAGTGGTTCCTATCTCTAGTGTTCCTATCTCTAGTGGTAGTGTTCACCATCCTATTATCCCTTGTTGTATTATAGTGGTATATCAGCCCTTGCTTGAGACTGCTTAGTGCTACAAATTGTAGTAATAGAAGTGCAGTGGTTTTCCAACCTCCAAGCCCTCGTCCGAATTCCAAGAGCGAACAATACGACATATACAGATGCATTGTAATGTAGACATGATAGGAAACCAATCATAGATGCTATATCGACTGTCACTCTGCATCAAACCTTCTTCTCACTCGTTAACCTACGACCATTTACACCTCTCTGCGCCTGCAGCCCACTTGTCACACCTCCGAGCATCGACTGACCAGTATGAGTTCCCAGTGCAGTGGTGGTGTTCCCGTTCCCAGCCATGCCAACCGGCTGTCCCGTAACATTTCCAGTACTAAGACCACTGGTAACTCTAGCTTTAGGGTTCAATGGCGAAAGTGCTCCGCTCCTTCCCAGTGCCCCACTAGGCATAGATGACTCGCCCGTCGCCCTCCTCCTCATACCAGGACGAAGTACAACTGCAGACCTCACGAGACCCGACCTATTATCCCCCACAACCTCCTTCTGATTCAAATGCAATCCACTCAAATCGAGATCACGATCAGAGTAACCCGGCATAGTTATAGAAGCGTTGTCTCCGTCTCCCATAGCTTGTCGACGAACTTTCTCATGCCGCATTTGTGTGGATCGGAAATGTGTTAAAAGTTCTTGCCATTTGATATCATCGCGTCCGATTCTGGAACGTGTTGAAGATACGTTGGGAGTAGACTTGGGGGAAATGTGGAGGAACCCCGCAGAGTTTACGGCATTCAGACGATTTCGGAGCGACACGAAGGCTGAACTTTGTGGGAGCAGCATGAGAATGCCGTAAAGACATTTGAAGAGATAAGGATATCTCTCAGGCTCGAGGAGTTGCAATCGAATATCTGATATCTTGTGAACAAAAGGATTGTCAAAAGAAAAGACGAACGCACAAGTGAACACAGGTGACTCAATCAACTGAACGAGTTTATCAAGCTGAACAAGCATCTGCACAGTAACCTCGAGGTCGGCGCTAAACAATTAACCAGAAGATATAGACCCACGCAGTACAAGTACAAGAAGCTCACAAAATATATAGGAGGTTTGATGCGTGCTCGTATGCCTGTGCCATCAGGCAAAGAGCGAAAACGGACACCGCATTATGGCACCAAGACCGGTATAGCGTCGTGAACAGTGCCTGGCCGTCTTGCTATTTTGTGGGTGAGAAAACAGTTGCGCGAAGATGCGGGAGGCATACTCGAGTCTCGAGGCTTTTCAGTCTTCGTCGAAAGTCGGTGAGCTCAGATGAGGTAATGAGAATCACATTCAATTTCTGTACAATGACACTTGCGAACTCCAAGTCCTAAGAAAAGTGTCACTGATCCATCAAGAATAATAGACAACAGCACATCTCGCCTCTTCTTTCTCAATAATTTCGGCAAACGTCCGATATATCTTCTCTGTATTCATGTACAAACAAAGCTGCCGGACAATGAGACTGCCTCTCGTTTCCAGCAGTCTCCTATCAGTGCTGAATAGCTCCAAAAGGTTGTGCATAAATGTTTTAAAGTAGCCTTCTTCCGATAGAGATGAAATCTGGGCGATTAGTTGGAGGTCATGTTTGATGACCTGTCCAGATGATTAATTACACTGACATCCTAGTGACTTCTTTTTGAGCTAATATACCTCTTCAGAGCTGTCATTTAATGTCTTGAGCAATGCTGGAAAGGTCCCATCGTCTAGAGTCAGTATCTGCCCAACATCGATAAGATCAGGTTGACAACCAGACACAGAGCACATTCGAAACCTCATACCTTCTTAGGAGCCTTATTGTGGAGCATGATCAACCAATTCAATGTTGTAACCCTCGTCTCCTCCCACTCGCTCAAGAATTGAATAGTCAATTCATTCACAGTTGCTTGATAATCAAACGGATCTTCCTCCGATAGCTTCTCTCCAACCTGCTGGCCATTCACGCTTGCATTTGAGAAAGGCGAAGGGGGTCTTGACAACGTAATTGGTTGGGACATTGGGGCCTCCGAGGACACATTTGCCTTTGCTGTACTACTTGAAGTAGTATTAGGGGTCGGAACTGTCGCAGAAGCTGTCACATGGGTCGTGCTTGGCGTCGGTGACCGAGGCACCGGTACGCGGGTAGGGAGAAGTGGAACATTGACTTTCTCATTTCGAGTTGATGCTGTGGCTGTGGTCATGACTGAAGGTGCTTTCTGGACTTGATCTGCAGGTGAAGGTAATAACTTGATCACGTCATATAAGAGTTTGTTGGTTTTGTTCGCAACAGTTTGTATCATGGGGACGTGGTGAGCAAGGTTTGGGAGGATACAAGGTATCAGCCGGGGAGTAAAAGGGACCATGACCTCGTGAGCCCACATCAGAAATTCTGCCACCCATCTAAGAGCAGTTGACTGCTGGATTTCATCATCTGCGGAAAAAAATTGACAATGCAGTCAAATCGAAAGAACTATGGAGCGCACGTTCATTATCGAGCTGCTGGATGAGTATTTTAACAATAGCCGCAAAATCTATTCGAACGCCTTGTCCTGGTATCCATACTTGATTGCTCGGATGTGAGTGGCAGTTTTTGTCATAGAACTTCAGATTATACCTCCGTTTCCTCTGTCATCTTGATCCGGCGACACTTGTGTCACATCCTGGCCAGTTCCATCCATCTCTGATGGAGGATAGGTTGTATCCACGGCAGAACTATCATTCCCTTCTGACATGATAAGCTGTCTAGATTCCATGCTATCGTTGCGGAGATGACCATCTTCTGGCTTGCGTATCGATCCACTTTCGTCTAAATGACGAGCAACATAGGCGACATCGCGAATTTCCCGCAAGAGATCTGCTAGCAAATTCTCGGTGGCAATCCGCACATCCTCAATGGGATCTGAAAGGTATTTTCTGAATCGATCATAAATTTTGGAACGTGAAGATAAAGTAAAACAACTGCTCACAGAAGCCCATCCAGGAACTCGGGTAAAAATGTGACTAATTCAAGCTCTGGGACACTGTCTAATACAGTGATCCACGATACGAGGTAACTTCTCGTAAATGGACTGAGGACGTAAATTCGCTCCTTGAGTAATTGGATGAAATGCGCAAGGGAGAAAGCTTTTCGCGGTTCTCGGTCGTTTTCTAAAGGTACATCGACCAGGACACCCTGCATTGCCTCCCTCTCATTCCTGACTTGCTCTGTCTCCGGATACAATGGGACATAGTATGCAGCCGATTCCGCAACAATGTCCTTCAAGAGCCTATCGAGTAATTCCGCGCCATTCTTGACAGAGAGTTCGGAATCCGCGGCGAGCTATGTCAAAACCTGCTTTAACTGGTAACTCGAGCAGACGCACATCTGTACTCACCTTGCTCAATGCATCAAATATATCGTTGAAGTACACTAGAACCTCTCCCTTCGACACTTTGGCAATGTTGTACAAACACTCCGCTGAGAAGTAGCGGATTTTGTTCTCTGGATCCACGAAACAGTCAAGGAGTGGCCCAACAAATTTAGACATGTATGGTGCAATATCGACACCAAGAGCAATAGCAGTCCCTGCAAGTCCAATAAGCCCACCATTTCGGACATGCAAAGCATTAGTGTTGATGCTGAACATGTCCACCAACTGATCGATGATTGTACAGATACGCTCTCGGCCTCCAGCTTGATGACATTCTCGGACTTGTCTTGAAGGTATTTAGTCCATAAGATGGAATAATAATTCCATTGCTTACTTCTCCAGCTCTAGAGCAGCAGCCTTTCGCTTCTCGTATATTTTATCAACAAGTTGTCTCGAAACTCCGGTGTCTGCGTACGAAATCAATGGTTATTTTTACCATTGATGAGTTCCGCGCACAACACACCCATTGATGGTTGACACCAGTGTTAAACGAGGAATCTCATATAGCAAGAGGGAGTATGGCGAGAATAAACAATGACCAAAGTGCATCAATCCATCACACGTCACTGGACATATACAAATAAAGGTTATCAGAAAGGGTACACTTGAAAGAGGTGCAGGTGATGACTAAGAGATCCTGGTAACCTTAGGAATTAATGTGATAGCTCAGGAATCACCCAGTGAACTGTGGACAACTGTAAATGACTAAGAGACGTCCACAGGGAGTAGTACATGTGATACTAAGTGAGGCACAATCCCAAGACTAAATATTGCATATAATACCACTGTTGTGATACATCGGGTCAGCAACTGGAGGCATTATTATATGGGTATCCAAAAACCAGGTGAGCATGCTTACTTCGTCCAGCACGCTCAAAGATTTGAGTCTCAGGATACCCCAGGTCATAGAACGACTATAACTATATTGAAAACCTGGAGACAGCATGCCCGTGAAGGACAGTTGATTTGAAGAAGTCTTAAATAGCCCAACCGCGGTATAACCAACAATAAGTTCAGGACTATAGATAGTGGCAGCATTGGCTACCAATCGTGTAGCTTCTGGTGTACCAATCCTGAAAGACAGTAATTCGGATGCATAAACATACGCAATGAAGACAGGAGGACTCACGTTTCCGGAAGGCCAAGCTGCCGAGGCTCCTCAGATAAGCCAGCATGTCAGCCTGAACAACTAGAGCGATTTTTGTCCTTCATCTCTTAACTTGCCTAGTCAATGCTGCAGTTACCAGGCTCGTAGGTGGTCTGCTAAAGAATACTCACGAGCGTATGCAATACTCCCTGGGCGACCTTGCTCTTCACCTTGCTCTTCACCTCCAAAGGCAATCAATTCCACGTCCGTATGGAACTTCAAGTGTTTCTCCGCAATAACTCTCGAAATTACCAGGATAGACGTCGTCATTGCCACCAGGCGCCCTCGTGCTCCCGAATGAACCGTGACTGTCGTAATGGCCACTGATGATGACTCTCGTATCACTACGAACAGTCGAATTATACGGACTGAACGACATAAAGGTCATAACGAGGTGAGCACTCTCGAGATGACCATCATTGGAATATTTACGTTCGGGGTGATTCCATACATAAACTGCCACAGCTCGCACTTAGCGCCACTTTCTTCAATCATGGTCTGAATCCATTCCGCAACATGAATTGCGCCCGGAGTGAACGAATGTCTAAACACAATCCCGCTCTTGCCATCCTCTGCTGTCAGATACCGAGTGCCACTCTTCATCTGCGAAATACTGATACTATTGACAATTAAGGCGACATCAGAATTAAATCGTAACTTTGAAAAGACTTCACGAAGAGGTTCAACATCTTCAGTTGGAACCGGGATATAGCAGATAGGAGAAGATGGAAGAATCGTTTTCCAGAACCTGGGAAGAACTAGGTCGATAATTTTGCACGAGGTACAGAGAGCAACATTGCATCAAGTGATTGATAGAGGAGCTCAAGGGATTGCAATAGTGTCTCTTGCGGGCCGACCCGAACAATACCAAGATGCTGATATCGAATAAAATTTATTCATCTCCATGGATCAGACTATCCTCAACAGCCTCCTCAAGCCAAACAAGGCGATAGTATGATCCAGGATGCGTTATTTGGGTTATATGTGCCTCGTTTGCGAAACTACCTTCTGGGAACAGGTCGAAGCATGCCTCGCTGGGAAGGAACACACTTTGGTAAGAATCCAAGCTCGACCGGTAACTTCCATAAAATGAGTTGTACAGACAAGTGATAAAATCGGAGCGCAGGTGACGAATAAGAGGTCCTGGCAACCTCAGGAATCGCTCTGATGACTTAGGAATCACCCAGTGAACTGTGGACAACTGTAAAGTGACATGTGTGTCCTGAAATCAAGTCCACCATACCAACTATGATAGGACTGAGGTAGATCACTTCTAACAGCAAGTAGACAGGAGGCCTTGATCAAATGATGAGAAGCATCATTGAAAAGATGGCAGCTATGAGAGGGTCCTAGTAAATCAGTAGTACGATGACCAGCCGATGACCAGCCACATCATTAGTTTCATAAATCACATCTCACATGTATTATTTAAATGCTATTGTGAAAAAATTGAATATAAAATGAGCTATGAGAGAGGGTGGGGAAATCTGGAAGGCAATTCTACCAAGGATGTGTTAGAATTTGATAGAGTCTTGGCCTTGCCTGTTGCAACTAATAACAATGCAACTTCACACACGCAATGACTAATATACTAAAAAAAGAGCATCATAGGATGTCGCCTATGTCGCAAGCCGTATATTTTAATCTGTTTTGCATTTATACCATAAAAATTCACGATGAAAAAAAAACATCAGACAGTCACATGCCCAGCATCAACTATTTCCAATCCTGCCTGTTTGCCTTCACCCACCACGACTACTTTAAGCTTCCTTTTCGATGCCCTGACAGGGTTAGGATCCTGGAATCACATCAGCAGCTGTCGCATCACCATGTATCGATTAACAAATAATGGACCCACCTCAAAAATTTCGTTCAGTTGCTCTCTGTAAGTTTGAAGATGCCGTCAGTGCTATATATAGGGAGATTAAATAGGCGTACAATGTTCGCCCCTTAGTTTCTACTACAAACAAGTAGATCACGAGGCACTCAAACAGGTCCCAAGCAACATACACGATATAATACTAGATGAAGACTCATGGGCCCAGTTTCGTTTCATTGAGATGTGACGTCACTCACTTTCCATCCGATGCGTCCAAGTGCAATAGGACCTGCATAGACATTGACAAAGCTGGCACAATTGACCGCAAGGGCGTTTCTGAACGTCAGCAGTAAGCACCTAATTAGATAAATGACCATTAAAAACCATTTCGTACAGTGCCATTCCCTTAGCTCTGGTATTATATTGAAGCACCTCGGTGGGATATACTGCCTGAAGTGGTGTGTACACAAGGCTGAAGACAAATCCAAACAAGACTATATCCGAGGAGGTGAATGTGAGAATATTTCATGTTAGAGGTAAAAGCCTAGACATACATATGAAGGCTATGGCAGCATTCGCTCCTGCAGGATTTGCTCCGTTTGAACCCCATTTAGCAGTGAGACCAGTAACGACAGAGAGCATCCCGGCACAAGAAAAGGTACCCCAGAGCCAGATATCCCTCCTTCCGACTGAATTATAGGAAAGTTAGTGCTAACTGGGACAAATGGAAAGTTGAACTGCTAACCTTTATCTGTCAACGATGTTCCAATAAGGGCGCCAACCGCTGATACGACAGTGTTCGCGAAGTTGAGCGTCAACAACTGGTTTTGCGTTGTTACACCAGCACTCTTGAAAAGAATGGTGAGGAAGTATCTGGGATATGTCAGAATTATGCCAATATTTTTAGTCGCATGATTTACCCCAGACCATTCCCCGACCATTGCTGAGATGAACGGTCAGTCCTTCCTGTCATCCAAGGAAACGAGGAGACCTACTCCGAAGAAGGACATTATTAACAGCATGCAGGTACGATACCTAGCGTTCCGCGTGGCAAAAAGCTCAGACCAGTCGTACCTTGGTCTGATTAGTATCCAGCATAATTACTCGACCATTCGTACACCCACCATCGCTTATCTGAGGCGTCCAATTTGACTGCTTCCACGTACTCCTTCCATTCCAGTTTTACCAAAGGAGCATTTTCGTCACCATCTCCATGATATTTTGCCAGGATTCTCTTCGCCTCGTCATTTCTACCCGCCGCAATCAACCAACGAGGAGACTGAGCAAAGATAAGCCATTTTAACAGATGCCAAGTATTGGTATCTGTTTACCTCTGGAAGGAACCAGGGGACAAAGGCCAGGATAGCCGCTGGTATTATTTGGATAGCGAGAGGCAGCCTCCAGGAAAGAGTTGACGAGTTCCGCCCAGATGCAACGGTTAGTCCAGCTAACTGAACATGAGATGAATGTGTAAGATATCCAGTTTAGCGACGCACTGCACAGGATGGACCCGGTGTAGTAGAAAGCTATGAAACGCTTGTGAATTCCCTGTATCCCGTATCAAACTGCTTTTCGTACTGTTATACCTGACGGAAGGTCAGTTGACATTGACAAGCAAGTCAGTCATGGAGGAGAAACTTACATTCCTGTTAACCTTCCACGCCACTGCCAGACACGAGTCAGTAATTTAGACACACCCTTGTAAAACGACCTTACCTGAGGGGGCGACATCTCGACAACGTACGAAGGAGCAGCTGTTGTCGTGATTGACACTCCAAAACCGAGAACAAATCGACCAGCCAGAAGATAATGCACATTCTGAGCTGCAGTGATCACAGTCGCACCTAGAATAGAGTGTACTCAGTCAAGCGCCTTCATACGAGAATCAAATAGATGCACCAATGATAATGATGAACCCGCCAACAGACTGACTTGAGGCATCAGTTAAGGTCGCATAACCTACCAAAATCCTCACCATGCCTCCTCGACGACCGAGAATATCTGTTATGGGTCCCGCAATAGCGACTCCAACAATACTACCTGCATAGAACGAGTCAAGATTAGATCCTGAACAATTGAATTGGAATACCAATTGAGTACTAATTGGAATATTAGTCTGTGAAGGGCAGAAAACATTCAATGCTCACAATTCCGAAGATAATTGCTGTCGTTGTGCCCACGCCCCCTCCAGCGTCTGAACCATCGATGCCGAAGAAATCCAGATATTGTCTGCGAGGGACTCGGTTATCCTAGACTGCGCCAGTTTACGGGGAATACGTACACCATTCCGTTTACGGCGCTCATTACTACGAGCGGTTTAGTCAACGCACGACCTGGAAAGCAGTTATCGCATACCAGATCCATCAAAACCATTGGACAAGCTTCCCATGTACGCCACTAACATGATGGCAAACAGTTGCAGTGAACGCCAGCTAGTAGCCTTCAATTGAGGACCAGTAGACAATGCCAAGGCATATTCAGCATTCATGACTTCCATGAATTGAGCGCGACCTAGATGTTTGTGGCCTGGCATGGCATTTTCGTGTTCAGCCTCATGCAAGGATGATTTCTCGTTGCCCGACATGGTTGGAGGGGGGGAATTCGAAAGATAACAGCGGGAGGGGGGGGACTTTTTATTAGAGTTCGCCTCTGAATTTATACCAATTTTCCTTGTGTTCGCGTGACTCTTCCGTGATGGAGAGTGTAAATCTTGGACCCCGTCTTAATCCCTATGAGAGAACAGTACGGTATTTCAATGTCTCTCAGTGTAGGGCACCTAGTGAATCTAGCCTCTTCCTTCATGGGAATTGAAAAATATCTTCTTGAAGTATGAAAGGGCAGAGCGACTGTACTGAGGATTCGGGGACAAGATAGCTAGCATCAGAGCCCGAATGTCAGCTGAATCCATTCGGGCAAACGTCGGTTGAACTGGCCCCTGATACTATCAATCCCCGCCGGGTCCCTATGATGCCTGTTTCCACATGTCTGTGCTTCTGTCAGATCAACAAGCATTCTCGACAATCAGAAAGTGGCTTATTGCCCATGGTGGCTCTCTCTCGGAAAGCGTTCGCTTTCAGCATGCAGGTGCAGTCACATGCAGACGTGAAGAATATAACTGACCATAGGTTGTTGACCAGGTGAAGCCACTCGATTGATTTTCATTCTATCCCAGACCCGCTGAAAATTACTGGTCAAGGTATCTCCGGGAATGCTGTAGTAGCCACCGAGGATATTACTGCCGGTGTCATGATCGTGGCCTGCCCATTTTCCCTCATTATTACTGAAGAGCTTGCCCAGAGGAATCTCTTAAAATTGTTTTCGATGAAAAACATCGTGGACTGGAATGAAAGGCAGTGGATTGGCACTTACATTTGTTTCCACTGGCTCTACGATGACTCCTTGGACCAGTGAGAGGTATTCCACTACAATCTAAGTACTGTTCATAATGATACAATTATCTTGAGACCTCCAGAGTTAGAGCATTACCCATACATTGCCACATTACCGACTTCTGACCAACTGCTGACACCTCTGCAGTTCACGAAACCAGAACTTGAGGCTTTCAAAGGTTCAAACATTTACCAGGCCACTGTTGATCGTCAGTGCAAATGGCGGACGGAGTGGCAACAATGCCACTCCACGATCGCCCACCAGAACCCAGATTGGGGAAGAGCTTTCACTTGGTTTGTTCATCCACGACTATACATTAGTTGAATTTCAAATTCACTTGACTAGGGATCTGTACCTGGCCGCGGTAACGCACATTTCCTCGCGTGCTTTTCCATCGTCCCTTCTGTCATCAAATCCCACACTTGAAGCCGCAGATGATACGAAACCAGTTCTTATTCCCGGTGTGGATTCGCTTAACCATAAACGCGCCCAGCCAGTCTCTTGGTCTGTGAACTTTCCAACATCTATCTCGGTACTAGGGAATCAGCAACCCACCATATCCTTGACCTTGCACGGGGACACGAGCGCGGGGGACGAGATCTTCAATAACTACGGCCCGAAACCGAACGCGGAGCTCATCTTGGGCTATGGTTTCTCTCTTCCCGACAATCCGGATGATACAATCATTCTCAAAATTAGTGGGATTGACAAAAAATGGGAGATAGGACGTTCAGCTCAAGGTGCTGTTGCTATCTGGGACGAGCTTTTTCGTATTATAGAACGGGACCAGGGTGATAATCAAGAAGTATATGAGACGCAAGTGGACGCAGCAGACACACTATCGAGTATGGTACGGGCGCTTTTAGAGAAACTTCCATCAGAGGAAAAGATAAAGGACATAGATATACGTCCAGAAGTGTTGAAAATATGGAAAGACTATATCAAAGGCATGTTTCTGTATTTCTCCATCCGTCCTCTGTTTTTGAGCTTGAGTGTTCCAGGGCAAACCGAAATTTTGTCTTCGCTTTTGATCTTTTGCCAGAACAAGGAAAGCGAGGCTATAGAAGTTGCACGTAGCTTTGGTATAGAACTTGTTATTGAGGACTGAGTGAACAGATGCAGTTCATCGGGTCATGTTAGAATTTTCTTACTATTCTAGAGGTAGTTTCATGCTACGCCCCTGTGCTTCTCACTAATCTAGTGCCCTGTTGTTCGTTCACCTTCACCCGGAATACAAGCTGAGGGGAGGGGCTAATCTCAAGCTGGTGATGTCAGATCACCTGACAAGTGCGGCCAAAAACTCACCTCACCCACTCTGTCACCTTCGAATCCATCACAACATTCCCTGGTACATCGCCATAGGTGTCTTCAGATAATCACAGTCAATAGATCCCACATCCTACAAATATTCTTTCTCTGATAGCAATGAGGGCTCTACCTCAACCTACCAGATCTCAGTATGAAAACCAGTGCGTCTGAGAACAATAAGTCCTTTGATCCATATTGTTATAGAGGAGAGAAACACGTTTTAACGGACGTGATGGATGAGAAAAGGCTCACCATCACAATTAAGGGTAAAGGAAAGGCTACAGAAGCTTCTGAAGCTCCATCTCCCCCACCTGAAGACTGTCCCCGGATTAAAAAACGTAAGACGAGACTAAATTCACGGTCCTACTCCTAATGACTTTATTTTATAGCCAAACGCGCAGAGACGAGACCGTGCCCTGTTTGTGATGAACTCATACCTCTGCGACTCATGGCTCTCCATTCTCAATTAGAAGCTGAGCGAGTGGATGAAATTATCAAACAAGTTGGCTCGTCTGAACCAATACTTCTTGCAGATGAATTCGATGATCTGAGGTTTATTGCACATTTTCATCATTCAACTCTGTATTCAATCTGTTCCAGTCACCCAGGACTATCTGTGGGAGTTCGTAGCCGTCGTTCCGCCATGAAAGCAATGAAATCATTTGCCTCTTCCTCTATGTCTTCTGCGGTAAACGAAGAGCTCATTAAAACCATGCAAACCATACAACGACATCGTAAACAACGCCATGCACGATTCAAGGAGATGGCTCGAGAGGAAGAAGGGTATTCAGAACGACCACGGTGGTCCAGGCGAACGGAAGCTACAAGTAATGAAGTCATGTGTCCTGTATGCAGCCAAGGGATTCGTGGTGACCAAGAGGTCATTAATGCACATGTGGACTCGTGTTTGGTCGATGAAAGTAGAAGATCGGAACGCGAGAGGGCGAGGAGAGCCGTACAGGATCCTGCTATCATCGATGAAGACAACTGGGGTGGCATGTTGCAAGATGGAGTTGTCGGTCACATTGGCAACGTTCGTGGTATGCTACCTATTGTTCCCTTTGTCCATTTGTATCTTCTGAAAGGTCCCAGGGACTGGTTTCCATACCCGAGATCCAACAAGCCAGGACATTGAGGATGAAGTTGACATAGACGGCGATGACCAAGATAAATATGGGGAAGTACAGTTCACCGAGAGGGATATTCTACCTGTCGATGCGAACAGTCGATCTCTGGAGGCGGAGGAAGGTGTCCTGGACGGGGATCAATCTGAAAGAGGTGGCTCTGCGCAACAATCGCTACGTGATCTGATTGCAGAGGGAAAGAACATCCGACGCCAAGGCCGGCATCCCAATGACATAAACGTCGGAATGTTCAGAGCAGGTGAAGTCGAGAAGTTAGATCTCGCCATAGCCAAAGCGAAGCAGAAAGGAGTCTTGAAAGCGATCGTAGTTGCTCTGGAGGATAAAATCAAATATCTGGTAATTTCTTTCGCCTATTCTTGCACAAGTAAGACTGAAGCAATAATTTAGGAATCCCTGAAAATATCATCAACCTCGCTGCTCTGCCGTATTTGTTTGGATATTTACAATGAACCGACTGTTTCAACTGGCTGTTGGCATGCCTGTTGTAGAGAGTGCTGGCTACGCTGCCTGGGATCAACTAAGCTCTGTCCGATCTGCAAGCGAATCACTGAGGCTGCCGATTTACGCCGCATATACCTATGACTCGCATGTATACCAAGCTTTCTGGGACATGTCCACGGACATGGACCAGGTGTTTGTTCGCTGTTACATAAATAAATAAATTTCTGCCAGTCCAAGATCAGTTCCATCGACTTTTGGAACATGATTCACCATCTAGTTCGAGGAGGGTTGCCAGGACAGTAAATGAGGATGAGATATCGCACAATGGTCTCGGCAAGTCTGTGTTGTACACACATGACACATTTTTTGGACCTTGCATCCTGTGGGTTTCTTGCTTGTTTCCTATATTGAGAAAGTTCTTAGAAGACACTAATTAATCAACCATCATGATTAATTATAAGGACTGTGTGACTCACTCTGGTGGCATGAGGTTCAGTCACAGTTTGTCGAAATAAACAAGCCAGCTCTATTTGTAATTTACACATGTGGTTCTATCCTTAGAATAGATTATTGATTCTATAAATTCTATAAACTTCAGTAAATACACTGTTGTTGTTATGATCCTAAGCTTAGCTTAGGTTGCAACTTAGGCAAAAACTTGAGTAAGACAGAAGAGAATGATTAATTGGTAAAGCACCAAGATACAAGACCATATCTACAACTATATATACTATTGACCATGAGGAAAGAGAAAGGTGTCCTTGAGGAGAAAATGAGGAAAGCACAAGGAAAACATGAGGAGGTCTCTACTACTATATGAGGCACTGACTGATAATACATGTGGCAAACACAAGGTATAATAAATATGAGTCAAAAATGAAATAGACCCTAATATCTGTCCAAGTCACATAAAATATGAGGTGAATATAAGAGTGTTAGAAGAAACAGAATATACAGCAGCATGGTGCAGTGTGGACAATTGGCAACCACTTACCTATAGTGAATACTTCAATGGAAAGCTGAGAAAGTGTGAGCAACGATAAAAGATGAGTAGTATTGGTAATAGTTAAACTTATATAAAAATTTTACATCAACTACCAAATTAGTACTACTAATTGTGAACTGAACACTTACTAAGCAGAATGCTTTGCAACACTCCCCCTTACTTAAGACATTAGCTGCTAAGTAATAGAAGTAGAAGCAGGTGAACCTAGAGTATCTGACTTAGAGTATCTTCAAGCCAAGAGTTGAACAGAAAAGTGAGCCAAGGTTATTACCATAGATATGAGAAGTTGGAACATTAAAACCAACCTTATTGAAAAGGTTTCTTATCCAGACAAGCTAACAGCTATAATTAGAAAAGACTATGTATTTAGCCTCAGTTGAAGATGGGGCTACTATCTTTTGCTAATAGCTCATTTAGAATGTTATTCTATGAGTCATAAGAGTAAAGTAGCTAGTCACAAATTTATGTGATTCTGGATCTTGTGCCCAGTCTGAATCAGAGTGTGCTATAACAAACTTATCACTAAGTCTATTATAGACTATCTAATATTTATAAGTATTAAGTAAATACTTACAGAGATGCAATCCAGCTCAATAATGCTTATTTGAGAGATTTGCCATCTGTTGGGCAAGTTTGACTATAGCAAAATCTATGTCAGAATATGAGCTAATCATTAGATATATCAGAGATCTGTTACAAACTTGTATCTCCACAACTAGTAGACTAATTCTCACAAACCAAGTTGCACTAGAAAGCCCTAAATAAGAGCTATTCACACACATGTGGGATATACAAAAGTGACAACAGATTACTAAGATATCAGACCATTAGTAACTATAAGTTTTATCTCAGGAATGACTGAATAGATTCCTATGATCACACTTGTGTTGAAAAGTACTCATTAAACCATTTCTGATAATATATCATATATTATATGAAGATTAGTATTCATAGAGATATAAGCATATCAATATAATAATATAATTAGTTATATTTTAAAATTAGCCTAATATCTGCTATGATAGATAACAGCCCCACTAGGTACAAGTTTTGATCTCAGACTTAACAACATAAGTATAGTATAAAGTACATATATAGTACCAGCCAGATGTCAAAGCTAAGCTTGACATTACACACTTTTAGCATAACTGGTTCAGTGGCTGGTCTGTTTCTAACATAAATGTCAAGATCACAGAAAGTGAACTTAGTTTCTTTTTATTTTCTTTCTCATTTTTATTTTCTTTGCAACTTATTTTTCATTGTTTCTATTTTTAGAACTCTGGGGTTAGGGTTAAAAGTGATCAGTCACATCTGATGGTGTGGTCACAACATTGATCACAGAAGGAAGTAGAAGATTCTAGAGCAAAGTGACATTATACAACATAGACACTATATGTTAGCCTCATGCTTGACACATGGTCATTTAGGGTAGGGTGCACAGTAGCTAGCATAGACCATCTATAGGAGTATATAAGGTAGACTATTTTGTAAAGAGCTCTCTATTGAGTTCTCTTGTGTTTCTCTAATACAAGAGTTGTTCTTTTGTCTAATCTTAAAGACTTAAGTTCATAACAATCATTCATTATCTCTTATTATTATTGACATCTGTATTGATCTTCATCATTATTGAACTTCTGAATCACTTCTAAACTTCTGAGAGTGTACCCAAGGTTCAGATATCACAAATAAGTGAGTAGTTTATTTTATGATAAGATTCAACTAGTTGCTAGTACTTTTGATAGAAACTGGGATTGCACTACTTATCATTAGATTTAAATACATAGCCTAATAGTATTATAACTTAAATCCTTGAGTAAAGACAAAAAATAACTTTTATATTAAGTAATACAAAAAAACTCAATGGAGTTCCAAGTACAAAATAGTCTATCTTATATACCACAGACCATGGTCTGTACACACACTTTAACTAACCTATTCTAAAATATGTGTTTTCCATAAGGCTAATATATTGTTGTTATACTATATGATATCATTTGTTTTAAAACCTTCTATGTGACTGTGACATGTGTGACCACCACCTGTAATGTCATATCACACTTTTGTCTAAGTTTAAAAATAAAGAAAAGAAAAATAAAACTTATAAAAGAAAATAGGAAAAAAAAAGAAAAGAAAAATAAAATAAAAGGAAATTAAATCTATCATTTACAATTCTAATAAATGGTAGTGAAGTACTTGTTGGGTTGGTTACTATATTAAAATATACTAGAACTTTGTTTAAGTACTTAGATTGATTTACAAAAATCTTTTAATACTACTCCCCAGCTCTTAGCTAGTAAAAATAAGGTTTAAATAGTGTTTTTATTTTAAATTTATGTAATAAACATTACTAATACAACAATATTTAATTTCTATTTAGTAAATAAGAACTCTTACAGATCTAAAATAAATAAGAAGAGATGCTGCTAAGATTATATTACAAAGATAGAAGAAAGATTAAGTATAATATTTAATATCTAGTAATTCAATTTATTTCTTCCTTTTCTACAATTATTCCTCTCTATTGCAAAGATTGGACAGATAATACTCTTATT
>Ga0157357_1000085_pt1 | contig 34149 bp, 48 predicted proteins | sample AttcapACBM1_FD_111485 | JGI IMG/M metagenome (GOLD analysis project Ga0157357, IMG submission 111485) | Fungus gardens microbial communities from leaf cutter ant in Botucatu, State of Sao Paulo, Brazil - Atta capiguara ACBM1 | ecosystem: Host-associated > Fungi > Mycelium > Unclassified ... | reverse complement strand
TATTGATGACTACCAAACCAAATGCAAAAAGCTGTAACACAGATACCTTGATAGCTTCATCAGATTCTGCCAAAGCGAACACACAGCATTTGTGTTTGGGACATAGGACCAGGGAGCCTAGGGGATACACTTCTTGCATATACATATACAGCAGAAAGAGATAGTTAAGATGCTTTGTAATCTGCGCCGGAAATAAAATGGAAACCGCGTGACGGTATGTAGTGGGGATCGAACAGTTGATTTACTGGGGTTACCAGGCAGTCGAACGGCAGAACGCTCTCCCAACGAATGAACAAATTTGACTGCCTTCGGTACCACTTTCAAGGCCAGCTCAGTTTGTCCCAGGAAAATCAAGTCTGTTGTCAGTTTCTCTCCACTCACCAAACCAACCAAGCAATTGACGTATCGAATTTCTTCCCATAACTGTCACCTGTGTTCTAGTTCATCGAATACCGTGACCAGTATCAGCAATAGACTCTAAGGAGATTCCCGAGTGTAGGCTACAGCGGTGACTGCAGTTAACTCATATATCAGGATGGGTACAAACTCAGAGGAAAGTACTGGCAATTCACCTGCAACACTAATAGAACAGCCCATGCACGGAACTTGCGGCGAAAATCCATTTGTCACTTTCCAGGAAGAACTGTCTATATCCGATATTCCCTCTCCGCCCTACAAGTCTACAGCCAGTTCGTCCAATCTTCGATTTCTCCTTCCTGACGGAAAAAATAATTACACGGAATATCCCCCGGCCCCAGTCTACCGATCCAACTCACATAGAAACCTATCAGAAACAAAATTCATGAGGGAGAAAGATGGAAACCAACAAAGGACCAGGAAGGAGGGAATGCTTCCGGAGTATGAAAAACAAAACTCTTTTGTCCATTATCCGGAGAATTTCAGACCATCTCTACACCCAGGAATGAGGCAGGACTCAGATTTCACGAACTCATCTCTCGCTGAACCTGAGGATGGAGATTCGGAGGACTACGACTGGTCTGGTGAAGAGGACTTGGTAGACGAAGAGGTAAAATTCGAGAAACAAATGGGTGTCAAGGCCAAGCCTCAAGGCTGGGGCCTAAGGAGGTGAGCTGTGAACGAGAGCGAGGTCATGCTACGAATTAACTCCTAGTTTGCCAGGATCATCGCTCTTCTGTTCTCGTCCCTACTTGGATCAACTTTTATGGCCGGTGTCCTCCTTATTCCTCCCCTCCTTGTTGATTTCTATTGGTATCAACCTCACCCAACAGATCATCGGCGCTACGTCAAGGATAATGTTCAAGCCTGGTTTATCTGGGCTGCTTCTAACCTGGTCATATCCTGGTGGTTGGCACTTATCATCGATTTGGTGCCTATTGTCGCGCGCTTCATTATTGCAGGAGCTTGGGGCCATGTATCTGAATTCGTGAAGAACCGGATAGAAATGTACAACTCCATCAAAGACAATGTTAAACCCATATTCTATGCTGCAAGTGGTTGGCTCAGTTGGGCCATTATTTTCGGGAGCATTTTTCAACTATTCAACGCCGACCATCCAACGAAGAGTCGGGCAGGGTACACTTACCGATTGTCCCAAGTTGCCGAATTCTTGTTCTTCTTTGTCCTGATGTTTTGTATCGGACGAATACTCTCGCATGCGGTTGCGTTCAATTTTCATCGAACTGCCTACAGAGAACGTGTCAATTCCTTAGAAGAAGCGCTTGCCGCCATCGAGAAGCTACGAGACTACCGACCAGTTCGGCCACACAGCGGGTACTTTAGGAGTGGTACACGCACACCCATTTCCAAGACCTCGGCATCCCCTGATAAAGAGCACGCAAAGCGGCTTGGTCAAGCACTGAGCGATGTCAGCCCGCCTCAGTCTAGCCACGGGCACGGCGGTGATGGCAACGATGGGGACACGTCTGAAATAGATTATGATGCGACTTTGGGGCACAAGAATGGAAAGTATAGCAAGAGTAAGAAGTCATGGCTTGGGTTCAGCAAAACGGATGATCTTCGGGATGAGTACTCGACTTCGCTAGTTGGGAGCCCAAAGCATTGTGGTGATACAATGGAAGAAATCGAATTTCGGCAGCAAACAACTTCTCACCTGACGCCCTCCCATCCTATGACTCCGTCTAATTTGAACCCTCATCGTTATCCACCTCCGGGACAATATGGAGGTGCGACTTTTAAATCAAACTGTGAGGGAGTTCCCGACAGAAACGTCAGACAAGCGGTAAAGGTTCTCAAAAATGCAATTCTACACGATGCTCGTAATATCAGGGGGACGGCGGACGACGACCTAGCACAAATGAGTTGGAACGTGAGTTCGTCTCATGAAGCCAAGGTATTTCCCTTGAATTCCTGGCCCGATCTGTTCTAACAGCATAGGAAAGCGCCTAGCCCGCTCCATATATGCGCGCCTCAAGGACCGCCGGCGGAAGTATCTCATCCTATCCGACTTTTACCCCGCGTTCCCCACCGAAGAGGCAGCGAAGACTGCCTTCTCCATTTTCGACAGGGATGATAATGGCGACATCTCACGGGCCGAGATTAAAACAACCCTCTTACGTGTGTATAAAGAACGTCGGTTTTTGTCCCGCTCTATGCGGGATGTTGGCGAGGCCCTCAGGACCCTACACCGAATCATTTTGTTTTTCGCTGGTGTTATACTATTCTTCATCAGCTTGAGTATATTCGGCGTTGAGATTGGTAACTCCCTGACGAGCGTATACTCGATTGGGATTGCGGCTAGTTTTATCTTCAAGAGCTCCGCAAGCTCTGCCTTTGATGCGATCATGTTTTTGTTCGTTACTCAGTATGTTTCTCTTTCAAGTGTCACAATCTCAAACACTCACATTTGAATGCCCAGTCCTTTCGATACCGGAGATCGATGTTTTATTGACGAAGAAAATCTGGTGGTCAAAAAGGTTGGGTTATTCGCTGTAAGTAGTATCTTTTTGGCTATCTGGCGCCATATTGATTTTCGTCCTTCAGACTGTTTTTGTCCGTGTAGATGGAACAGAAACCTACTATTTTAACAGCCAGCTATTTCTCAAATTCATGTACGTGGATCTCATGAGTATTATTGTTAAATCAACTCATGTTCCCTTACGGCAGTACGAATGTTCGTCGCAGCGGGGTAAATATCCTTAATGTATCCCAGGTAAAATTCACTGAGTTATTCATTCGTAGAAAACATCTGAGACCTTACCCATGCAAGTCGCTTGGCGCACGCCTCTGGAGAAACTAGACGCTCTTGAGAAATGCCTCAACGAGTGGTTGGCTACCGAAGAAAATCGATGGTATGAGCCAGTGACCAGTATAACTTTCCAGCACATTGTGTATCAAAGGTATTTGGAGCTGACAGTTGGCATTTCGCATAACGGGTAAGTGGAGTCAAGATCATGTATATCCGACTTTTGTAAAATTGGACCAGCAATTGGCAGGACTGGGGCCTTCGGAAAGCACGGAAAACCGCATTTGCTGCTGCAGTACAGTACTACAGCAATCAACTCGGCATCACTGGTTATGAAGCACCAATTCCCATAGTATATGTTAATCCACAAACAGGGAACAGTCCTTTCGACTCCATTGCCAGTGGTCAGGCGCCTCAAGAACGGGCGAGAACAGAGGTCGAACGGAGTGCACACAACATGAAGCCTTCTCTCCGGTTCTTGCCTCCGCTCGCAAACCGAGAGTTTACGTTGATGAGAGCAAGGAAAAGTACTAAGAGTCGGAAAACTGCTTTCAGAGGAGATTAATGAATTTCACCGTCGGGCCTTGCGCACGGGTCTGGATAAATGTCTGCCCAAAATTTACGTCTGCATACATAAATTGCCTTTTTGTTGGTACTATTTGGTAGAACGGGAGCCGAGGATTTATTTATTGGTGATGGTATCGAGAGCGAAAATGATTTATGTAGCTATCGCACCTATCATGAGCATCTCAGAAAATGTCCAGGATGATGCCGTGAAAGTCATTCATGACATATATTCGAGCATTGGTTTCAAGCCGCCTTCAAAGCAATTTACTATATTAGCTTCCTTCTATTTGACCAGACAGATCAACTGTTCCAAGACGAATTTCAAGCCGATAAGTTTGACCACGGGGACGAAATGTACCCCTGCTGCCAAATATTCTCCCCGCGGTGAATTGTTGCATGATACCCACGCCGAAGTGCTCGCCAGACGGGGTGCTGTTCGCTGGTTGATGGAAGAAATCAAAAGGATGAACACAGCGGATCTTGCACACATATCTGACTGGCTCACTGTAACAGAATCGGGTATCTTGAGTGATTCCGACGACAATCCACCGTATTGTCTACGGCCTGGGGTCTCTCTTCACATGTACGTCTCTACCCTCCCATGTAGGTCTGTTTCCTATTTCACTGGACTTACTCAATTCATATGAACGACTTTGAACTAGGCGGCGATGCATCGATGGGTTATCTGGCTTATACACAAGATGCTCGGATGGCTTCACTGAAATCTCAATCTGCACACCTTTTCCCGAAACTTGGATCACAGGAAGCATCGCGTGGAAGGGACGACTATAACCGTCTTGGTGTCCTTCGAACAAAACCGGGTCGTGCCGATTCCCAACCTGCATTGTCGATGTCATGCAGCGACAAAATCGCTAAATGGAGCGTGTTGGGGATTTTAGGCGGATTTGCTTCAAGGTTTTTGGAGCCTGTGTATATTGAGAATGTTGTCATCGGCGAATTTCCGCATGAAAAGGAAGAAAATTTCCGACTGAGGGAGATTATAAAAAGGGATTGTGAGAGGGCATTGCAAGCCAGAATCGGAAAGGTTGAAGGTGACGCCTGCTTGGGAATGCGATATTCGATTGCTAATGCTAATAATCAGATTTGCCGGAGGGATATGATACTCGTCCTCCCAATATATACTACACGAATATCCCTTTCATTCACTCCAAACGTGAGCGTGATAAAATTGAATCAACTACAGGATCCTGCAATGAATGTAAGATCCATTTTCGGTCAAGACTACAAAGCTGACTTGATGAAACAGGCCTCTGTTGGGTGGCCGATTCGCGCCCTGCTGAGATCTTGATCAATGGCCTAAAGCGAAGCACTGCACCCAAGAACAGATACGTTGAGAAATACAGGAATGGACTTGTATTCCATTTATGTTCTCAAAGATCTCATTTTTAGTTCTGTCAGGCCACTACTTTCGAGAATAGCGATGTTCGACTTGTGTTATCAAACTTTGCAAGTACTGAAACCAGAAAACCTTGTCATGCAATCGTGCGTCTGCCTCCTGATGTTTCCACATAATACCCTTCCATCGATTCTTTCAAGGGACGGGGTGCCCTATGCCACGGCAAAAGCTTCATCGACACGATACCAACGCGCAAAAGCTGCTCTTATTGGGCTGAACGGAGCATTTGCAGGCTGGATACAAATTAAACCGCATTACCAACAGTTCACACTCGATAGGAAATATGTAGATTTTCCATGAATTATCATTATATACCAGAAAGCTACCTAAATAACTTCTACCTACGGAGGAATGTGCTATACGACGAAAGCGAGAAAGGCGACGTTACCCAATTGTGGCGATAGGAAAAAGGAGATGCAACAGGATCTTACCTGAAGGGTCGTTATTATCACAGGTAATGCCCAGCTATACAGCGAGAGAAATTTTATCCTCTTGTGCAAGGAAACATCAGAAAACCCAAGATGGGGATAGCAGTGGAAGTGGAGCATTAGCTTAGAAGGACAACAATAATTCTCTACGTCTACATAGTGGATCATAAATTAGACAGAAACCACGACATCAAGAAGGCAAGGTGAGATCCACCCCACAACATCGAAATCACGAATTCTTCTTCTTTGCTGGGTCAGAATCAGATTTCGGATTTGGCACGGAAGAAGAGCTGAAGGAGCTAGAATCTAACTCGGTCCCAGGAAGTGAAATGGCAAGATAATCAGGCGACACGGAGCCCGCGGAAGAATTGTCTGTTTCAAAAAACGTTGAAGCGTGATTAATAGGTGTGGAGGGAATTAACCGCGCAGAAGTCTCAGCCAACTCCTTGCGCAAAGCTTCGAGTTCACGTTCGAATCTACGAGAGTAAATCAATGAACATTTCAGATTAGTCATAGTGAGGGAACGAACTTGCGACCGAAAACTTCGATGTAATACCCACCACCATTCCAGACACTGACTGCAAATATCAGAAGAAGGAATGAGCCACTCCAAACCGGGCTCCGGTATAGTAAGAAAATAGCAGGAATTTCTGTCAAGATAGCATACACTGAAAAGAAGTTAATATCAGTCACCCACTAGCAATGGGCAGTTGACTCACAGAGCTGACCGCCTATGAAGAAAGCTTCACGATACTTGGCCGGGATGGATGATAAATTCTTGCCGATGAAACCACGTGTATCATTGAGAAGATAGGAGAATGATGTCGTCCGTTGTCCAGAATCGATCTTGGCTCGGCGGTCAACGAGGACTAATTTCCAATACAGCAATTGCCAGCTGCAATCTGGGGACGTGTCAACTCGGCATCAAGGTGCAGTAAAGGGCGACGAACAGATTCCTCCACTTAGCACCAGAGCACGAAGAGGGTCGAGATAAGGTATTTGCATAAGGGCTGGGAAGCGCTGACTTGCACCGGGATAGAAGTGCCTAGAGACCCATGAACAGGTTAGTGGCCCAGTGACACGAATATAGGGCTGAAGTGAACTTGCCTGATGACGGTAAAGGTGAAGGGTGCATATATATGTATGAACAAAGAGGTAACTTTGTCCTGGTCGTGAAAGACGAGACTGTTTCGCCAAGTAATAACAGCACTGGCAAGTGAACCGTGCGAGAGGCAGTAACATGCGACGAATAGAGCAGCATTGGAAGGGAAGAACCAGATATAGATGAAGTTGAGGATGGTGACATAGTAACATAGATCAAACAGGAAATAGTGCCACGCTCGCCGCTTGTATTGGATGTAGCGAAGGGGGATGAGATACAGGCCCATAACCGTGTATGAAATGTGCACCCATCTGGAGGATAGGATAAACGGCGGAGACAGCTGGGGTGAAGAACGACACGCACTCGGGGTGCATTCCAAACATGAGGGCAGAGAAAAGGAGGGTCATAACGCCAAAGAAGAAGGAGACCTTCTCGCGGGTACGGACGACCTTGGCAGATTGCCACGAGACAGCAAGCTTGGCCATGCGCGTCGATATCTGAGATATTGAGCCCTGAGCGTAGCTAGGGACGGCTGAGGGCATACCTTGAGCTTGAAGTTCTTGATTTCACGCTCGAAATTCTCGGCGAGTAAATCTCCTGACAGGTCCTTTATTTTGAAGGTCTCTTCAGCCTTGAGCTTTAGTCTGTCTCCGTGTTTCTGCAGCTGGTGCTGCAGTTTGCGCTGGAGAAGGTCGACATGGGAATCAAAGTAAGTCTCGATAGTGTCTGGGACGCAAATCAGCAGGATTCTGGTGGACGGAGGTGCACAGACCAAGGAGGGTGAAGGCACTGGGCCCGTCCGAGGACTCGTCGCGGGCGAAGCGTTCGAATGGGGCGGAAAAAAGAGCCTTGGAGGGAGAGGGCGGCCTTGACAGCATGGCTAGGACGAGCAGAGGGGCTGCGGCTTACGTCACATTCCATCTTGTTTTGAGTCGATGCTTGGAAGACTAAGTTCGACCTCTCTCCTCGTCGTAGGCAGCTTTCTGCTCACAAGATCCTCTCTAGTCCACCTTGCTTTCGACGCTGCGCTCCTCAGCGCATTTCTGTCGGGTGTTAGGCGCACGACAGGTCTCTCGTATGCACATTCCTCCATCTGTGCTCGTGTGCTTATTCTGTCTCCAGGCCAGCTCTCTCTCAAATCCCCAGCAAGGATATACGCCGTGAGTTTTCCTCTCACCGCCTTTCTTCTAGGCTGATGTTCTCCTAGAGCTTCTCCGCAGTTACCTCGAACTTGGTCAGTTCCACCTCTCAATCCCGCTGTCAAGCTCATTTCTCTTCCAGGCGAATACGTTTTTGACTTGGCCGTCGTCGTCTTTGGTGTATGCTTCTCTTCTACACATCCATATATTCGCTCAATCCCCGCTAGCACTCCTCGTCCTTTGAGAGAAAAAGATAACCTAGTTTTACATATCTATCATCCTAAAAAGTTAAATACAAAGAAATGCAGGACAATTGATCCTAGCGCAAAATCTGCAAATGCTCTGCAAAAATAGTCAGGACTGAACAGATGCGTACGCAATGGATACCTACCGTTCCGGTGATACCTGCTGGAATTCGTTCTGGTTGTCGGGGTTGACTTGAGAACGTAATGAAGCAGTCAAGACAAATTGGCCAACAGTGCTTGCAAAGCTGGTTCAATCCATACGTGAACACTCTGCTGCATCCGATAGACATGATACGCACCCGGCCAAGAAAGCGTTGAAGGGGTAGTTAGTGACTAGAATGCAGTACACGAATTGCACAATGCCCGAAAGCATCAGGAACACCAAAAACGAGTCTATAAATTTGAGGCGATCCGAAGTTTCTGCATTGTACGCCTTCCACAGTGCCTGGATAGGCAATTGAGCTTTTTGTGCAGTAGTTTTCGATGCCATGAGAGCAAGTATGAGAATGCCAGCACTCCAAATACAGCCACACATCGCGTTAGAAAAACTTTGGAATTTTCGGTATGAACCAACTCGGTCTGCGGTTCACAATCCCAACTAGGGTTTCTGTTGCCTCCTCGCCAAACCGCTTCATATCGCGACGGGGTACACGAGCATTGCACCAACGACAGGCACTACCCTATCCTGCAGAGCATGGACTTGGAAAGTTCCTGCCGCCGGAGGCGCTCAAAGTTCAGCTTGAGTACCAGGATGGTCTCCTTGAGAGGCTGAACGAACAATTAGGTGGTGTGTGTACACTCCCACTTTACTTCCTTGTGAGCTCACCCGACGAAAGATACCATGGAAGTCGGAAACTCGATTGCTCAGACAGTGATCAATCTCTCCAAAACGCGTGAACAAGTTCTTGCTTTCAATTATGCCAGTCTTGCTCTCAATAATAGTTTTTTTCTCAGCAACCTTGTATGTTAGTCTCCTCATCTCCTGTAAATCTCCTCATCTTGGCAGAAACCTCCCTCGGATGGAAAACATCTAAACTACGAATATGAAATTCAAGATGAACTTCACATGGTCATCCGTAATGCACACGGAAGTGTCCAACAACTTCGTTCTGCATTCTCCGCTGCAGCCCTCGGAACATTCATCAATGGTTGGGTTTGGTTCGTAACAGATCAAGCTTGTAACACTGGTATCATTACGACGTATGGCGCTGGCACCCTCCTTGTTCGTTCCCGAATGAACATGCAGAAACACCCTGACATTCCATCATCCAAACTATTCGACATCTCCCCTTCATTTTATCCGGGGTCTCCCTCTTACGACACACCTACACGCTCACATCTTGCTAAAACCTCACTTCCTGGAACTTCCCCTTCGTCACCGCTTTCTGGTGTCTCAGGTGACAACTCACCAATGGCACCGAATGGCACGCAGGCCCAACACATGTCTGATCATGCCTCAATCCGTCGAACCGCCACTGGCCTTCATTCAGGTCTAGATCAACCTACTGGTCCAAGGAGCCCCACTATGGGAGGTATGCTCACAGCTGGCGAGATCTTGTATCCCCTGTTCTGTGTCCCTGTGTATGAACACGCTTGGATGAGTGCGGGATATGGTGTTTGGGGGAAAGAACAATGGTTAAAAGAGTTTTGGTCTGTCCTGAACTGGGGGAGGGTAGATGCAGCTTATCAAGCCGTCTGGAAAGCCATCCAGAAAAAGGAAAATAAGTAGTTCTTGCTCTTTTCGAAGGAGCAAACCAAAATTCGGTTTAAACTGTCACATTCTCCTTGGCTATTGTGCAACTCTATTATAGTTACATAATTTTCACCGCTATGACTTTTGTTTGAGCGCTTGTAACGCACATAGTGCAGCCCCTACCCCACTTCCATCCTTGGCCAAACCAATATCTACACGACTTTCAACGTTTTTTCCAACCAAGTAACGCAAGGATTCCCTCAAGCTCGTCTCAAATCCAGGATAGTGCTCAATGAGACTGAGGACAAGATATCAGTTTAACGTCTAACCTACCTACCTTGCTCTATACTGACCTTCCATCTACACCAACAGGAATCTTACTGCTGGGATCCTTTATTCCTCCATTTGCTTCGCCTGGCAGGACAGCGCGACCCGTTTGAATCAGGACGGTTGCAACTGCAACACTGCTCAGTTGAGCCGCACGGCGACCAACTAAACCGCAAATCCAACGAATAATCTATTGGCCAGTCAACGTATTCCCAAATAGAACTGAATGCAAACCTACCGCAGCATCCTTTAAAGTTACTTGTTCTGGCGTGAATCCAAGATCCTTGACAATGGTCTTCTTGATGGCCTCCAGTCTCGACTCAACGTTTGGACTGAGTGAAGCACCCTCAAGCTCATCAAACGGAGGATCGATGCATCCAGGACAAGCATCCTTCCCGAGCCATGCTTCTTCTACGCTGCTCATGAAACTTGTGTCGATGCCGTAATGTTTATTAATATCAGAGGTAGATTTGCCATTAAAAAGGAGAGGCTTTGGGGAAGCATCAATGAGAGAGGTAATGATGCCACGAGTGATCTCGCCGAGGTACATTCCAGAAATGAACTTCTCGAAGGCTTGGAAAGTGGGATTAATACTCAGACGATCAAGAGCATTGTCGGGAGGTGTAGACGGTAGATGTGAACGCTAGGGAATGGCTTGGGTCGCCTGCGTCAAGGAGATGTACTGAGGACCCACTGAATTATTGAAAGCTCCCCACTCAGTATTGACAATCATATACCCGCCCTTGGAGGCTGCTGGCGTGTCTTCCAGCTTCTTGATCTTTGCTTGATTCCATTGTCAGACTAGCTGAGCCTAAGTCAAACACCGAACTCACAAATGTCCTCGACGTAGGCACCATTGGTACCCGTGCCAAAGATAGCACCAAGGATGCATCCTCCTGATTGATATGCGCGGGAGAGTAAGGCGCCGACAGTCTACTCAGGTTGACCACCAAATTAACATTAACTACGAAATAATAGTATATGAACACGGGAACGCACATCATTAACAAGAGCGACACATTTGACGCGCATGTGTTTCCTATCAAAAGCATCTTGAAGTAATTTGACCACGTCATTTCCTATTGCGTTTCGTGCCGAAAAACCCTTCGTCCACGTGAGAATTTTTCCAGAATCCAATGCCGTCTGCTCGACTGGAAAGGAGAACGTAAGTCCGAGATGAATTTCGCCTGCTGCTGTGCTGGTTTGGGCGGAATAGTCGACAGAGGATTCGGTGGAAAGGAATGCATCAACAGAGGAAGCCAAGTAATCTAACACCGAAGCCGAGAAATAGGAGATGATAAGCAGCGAGACAATGCGAGAGAGGATAGCTTTCCATACCAAACAAGGCCGTTGCTTCTCCGGTCTTCAGCGACTCTGTTACTCGGTACTTCTGCTGGCGAAGAGAGAACGTTTTGTCGCCGTTTAGAACTACCTCGCAAACGCGACTTTTGCGTTGATATCAGATTTGATATCAGCATCTCTCAAGACAGCTGCTCACAGATTGGTTCCACCAAGATCGAGGGCAAAGAACGTGCTAACATGAAGTTGTGATCCCAGCGAAGTATTTATTGCGTATGATAAAATCATACCCTTTCTCTGTGCCATCAGGTACACCAGTCACGAAGGTGGGTCTGTACTTGTGTGAGGATGGTCCACGACAGATAAGTGGGCACATACATCATCGCCATAGCGTGTCCATAGTTTTCAAGACCGAGTTTGAATTCATGCAGAAAGTTCTTGGTGAGGTCGATAAGCTGGTCGCCGCTAAGCTGAAATTGAGCATCGATGTGGTCGTAAAGGTTCTTCGCTGAACGATATGTGAATGCTGAAGTGGAAGCCATGGATAAGATCAACGAGAAATCTTAGGACGGGGTAATAAATCCAGCCCCGATAACCTGGTGTCCGTACTCCGGCTTGGATCATAATATCAATATAATAATTATATCAATCCTTTACCGGGGTTCATCCTATCCTATCCTATGCCTGATATAGATCTTATGTCTTGACATCATGTCGAGTCCCTGTACCTTCACTGGGCATTTATTACGTGGTCGTGTCGATGCGATAGTACAATTTCCTCATATAATTACAGTGTGATGGGGAACTTATGAGATTGCTTTTTGCGAACCGATTACCGGGAATCTACGTCCCTCAGCCGCTTCCGGTAATCGTAAGTCAAATTCGGGGTGGAAACCCTTCAACCAAGTCAGGACAGATCATATGCTCAAAGGCACCTGAATCAGTGTCCTTTATCTCCATCTTTCGTACCAATACATGCAAAGGGACTCGAATTCGCAACAAGTGTCAGATTCCATTTCAATAGTATGCAAGGAAACATTCTAGTCCAGACGCATCTGGAATAACTTTCATGTTTTGCGTCACGACCATTAGCTATTTTCAATCGCTTCTTCTACGACCTCGCTAATCATTATTCTTGTCCCGACTAACGTCCTTTATCGGAATCAGCTGGTCAAAATCATCTCATGCTCTCTGTCCCGTGGACTGTGAAAGACATGATATTGTGCTGTTGTACATCGTCCTCGGGGATCAGTTCCTCGTCAGGCCGTAGTTAAAACTCGAAGAGGACTTCTATGCTCTCTGAAGAACCGATACTATGAGACTTCAGGTGTCCGAACACCTGTCCATTTTATGCGCCGCAGCAGCAGCCGCTGTCCCTCGATCTGGTATCAAACTTCCCCGTCAATCATCTAATTTGCAGGATATTGTGAATGATTACCTTATGTTCTGAGTGTGGTCTATTTCTAAGATTTCTTAGGTTACCTGGGATGAATATTCGCTCAAGATAAATGGAGAGAGATTGATGATACTCAGTGGAGAGGTCCACCCTTTCCGGTCTGTCCTGATATGAGGGCAGTGGCGGTATTAATTGACCAAATTTCAGAAACCCTGTTCCAAGCCTTCATCTCGACGTTCTCCAGAAAATCAAGTACGTTCTTTATTAGAAGGTTTACTCCCGTATCTCACCTCGCCAAGGTCAATGGACTTCAATACAGTTTCGTTTTATGTTCATTGGGGACTCATTGAGCCGAAGCGGGGAGAAATTTCGTTTGAAGGCTTCCGTGACCTACAACCATTCTTCGACGCTGCTCAGCAGGCTGGCCTCTATCTAATCGCTCGCCCAGGGTGGGTGATTGCTTACTCAGGAGCTATTTTTGTTAAGCCTCAGATCCAGTCCCTACATCAACGGGGAGACTGCAGGTGGTGGACTACCCGGCTGGGGAACCTACACCCCGGGGCTCTGGCGGACCGATAACGACTCCTACATCAAGGCTTACCAACCTTATATCAAGGCAGTTGGCGAAATCATTGCCAAAAACCAGATTACAAACGGCGGCCCAGTGATACTTGTCCAAGTATTCACCCATAATTTGTGGAATACGTTCTGATGGACTAACACTTGGGATAGATTGAAAACGAATACAGCGGATTCTGGCCTCCGTATACCGAGGACTTTGCATACGAGGCTCAGCTGCTAAAGGATTTCGTAAGTATTCTTGCTCAGCAGTGTGAGTAGATCTGGTTGAGTCCGTTTGATCAGCGTAACGCTGACAACCAATGATGCTTGGCCGGGAGGTCATTTCACAAGTGTCGATATCTATGGTTTGCATCAAACTTTTCCCGTAAATTAGTAGACTTATGCTCTCTAGGTTACGACTCATATCCGAATGGGTTTGACTGCGCGAATCCCTATGTATAGTTGCCTGACGCCGTTCCGGAGTATGCTATATTCTTTCTTATGTCAAGTTGACTATACTCCGCTTTAGATACTTCTGGGATGCGCATCTGGAATTTAATCCTGAGAATCCTAATGCTGTTTACGAGTTTCAGGTAGGTGCTTTTGACGGCTGGTAGGTCACAGATACTCTTGTTCCGTGGTTTTTCAAATTCAAGGGACTTGAGGGGTGGCGCTGGGTATGATCTCTGTTCAGTCCTCACCGGCCCTGAATTCGAGAGGGGTAAGTTCATGTTATGGGAAAGAATTGAATTTGTATATGATGTTTGGTGGTACGAACTGGGGTGCGTGATTTGACTAGCGCGAAGATTGTACCCATTTATCCTCCAGGTGGTATCGCTCATCCTGGTGCTTATACCTCGTATGATTACGTGAGTTTCTCCCAATGTTCTCTAGTGAATGGCGAAGTGAAAATTTGCATTTTCAATGCGCCGCTATTTCTGAATCTCGTATCTTGCGGGAGAAATACCACGAAATTAAACTACAAGCTAGTTTCTTAGCAGTTTCACCGGCATACTTGACCAGTCGACCTCAGAATATCTATAACACGTCTGGTTCCTTCTCCGGAAACCCCGCATTAAAGACAACACAAACGCTTGACGTTGTTGGTGGAAAGACTGGGTTTTACATTGTCAGGTGCATACTTCCATGAGACCCCAGGCTCGAGACTGATTCTCTAAGACAGACAAGCAGACGTATCCTCGACTGGCGTACAGAGATATAAGCTGACTGTTCCAACGAGTGCTGGGACAATTGAGGTTCCAACTTTGGGTGGTTCCTTAACTCTTAATGGCAGGGACTCCAAGATCCACGTCGTCGATTATGTTGCAGGTTCAACGACGTTATTGTACTCAACTGGAGAGATATTTACATGGTAAGTGAAGGGGCAGGTCCTTATAGTAAAATTAATGTTCTTTTTGCAGGGCAACCATTGACGGACAGGATAACGTTTTGCTCTACGGAGACGAGGGAGAGTTACATGAAACTGCATTCATCCTCCCCAAAGGCACCCCGGAAGCCAAACCTATCGCTCAAGTGGTTTCAGGTTCTGGGGACATCAGGCAACGGGTGTTGACTAGTGGCGCGCTTGCTGTGCAATATACGACCACTGGCCTGACTGTGGCTTTGATCGGTCCTAAACTCAAAGTGCTCATTCTTGGTGAGCCAATCCTAAAATATCCTTCACTTAGATTTTGACATCCACAGATCGTTCTACCGCATATCAGTTCTGGGTCCTTCATCCCCCCAACACAGGGACATTTTGCTTCCTACAGCACCAAGGATCCGATCATTGTGAAAGGAGGTTATCTACTGCGCACTGCTTCTATTTCGGGTGATAGGCTGGCCTTGAGCGGTGACCTCAACAGTACGACAACCTTCGAGATAATTGCTCCCGTTGTTTCATCTCGTACCGTGCCCTTTAATGGAGAAGAACTCAGGACAAAGAGGACAACATACGGCACCCTCGTGGCTTCTCGCACGCCCCATCTTCCTGACGTGAACTTGCCCGATCTCGATTCATTGATATGGGTTCGTCCTACCTCTTATAGCTCTAGTCAACCAGGCTGAACTTTGTTCACAGAAAGTTTCAGATAGTCTTCCTGAAATCATCCCCGGTTATTCCGACGAGAAGTGGACGGTCCAGATTTAGAGGAAACTTTCAATGAATGGACCTGGAGTACCTCTCAGATCCTTTTCTCGAGTCCGTACGGTTATCACACCGGAAATATGCTCTGGCGCGCCCACTTCATTGCCACAGGGCAAGAGACGGGATTTTACGCGAATATGAGTGGTGGTCTTGCATTTGCATACTCAATGTGGCTTGATGACAGTTTCATTGGATCTTGGACGGGCGATGCTTTGCATGAAATGTATAGCCAGATGCTCAATTTCCCTTCAATCCTCACAGCTGGTTCGCACCATGTCCTCACCATATTACTAGACCACATGGGAATTGAGCAGAACTGGGCAGGTGCAAGTGATTGGTTCAGAATTCCCCGTGGCGTATTGAACTATTCCTTTGAGGGAAGCCCAGACACGAATGTCTTCACTTGAAAGCTTACAGGTAATATAGGCGGCGAATCGGTGAACAAACCAGCTTGATACTTGGAAGCTGGTGACTCACTATCTTGATAGTATGCGGACCGCACTCGCGGACCCCTAAATGAGGATGGATTGTATGCAGAACGTCAAGGTATGCCGACATCCTTTTCCCGTACTTATTTTGTTGAGTATCTCGTAGGCTGGCATTTGCCGGGATTTGATGATTCAAACTGGGCGCATGGAAAGCCTACTGAAGGTATCTCTGAGCCTGGCGTTGCCTTTTACAGGTATGACTATCTTCAATGACCCTCCGTCACCGACAGTCTTCTTACCTAGGACTAGGAAACCTTTAGCCTCAATATACCCCACCGAGTGGACTACCCAGTTGCATTTACTTTCACCAACTCAACCATAAACCCCCACTACAGAGTCAAAGTATGCGTTCGGCGCAACTGATCGGAAGGTCATATCCTGATCGTTACTTCAGCTTTATGTCAATGGATATCAATTTGGACGATATAGTGAGTATTTTCACCTGTAGTAAGGCTAATCACCAATTTTTATCAGTCAACCATATTGGACCTCAGAATGAGTTTCCAGTCCATGAGTACTCTGGTCGATATGTGCTAATGGATAGCAAACACGCATGGCAGCTCAAGGGATCCTGAATTATAACGGGAAAAAACACTCTGGCGGTGTCACTGTGGGCCACCGATGCGGAGGGGGGCAGGGTAGACAACTTGAGTTTAGTGCTCTTTCACAAAGCAGAAACGAATTTTAGTCCAGTCATCAGCGCCCTTGCCCCAGACTGGACGATACGGCCTAATGCATATTAGCTCAGGGATCATCGCTTAAATATGCGAGGTCCAGTGCAGCGCAAATAATTCTATACGATAAAATTTGATTACATGAGGTTCAGGTCACCAAACTTCTCCTTGTATCCTGTATACGTAAAATATGTTGCATTTAGGACTGGCTGGACTAAGAAAAGGAATCGGAACTGACCAGGTACTGTCCATTTACCCTTCTTGAGCATGGTCTCAACAGTCTTAACGATACGAGGGTGTGCGCAGCCGACATCCTCAGTCTAGGAAGTGGATTAGAGCATCAAAATAACAAAGATAAAAAAAACGCACAGTTAGTTCATCGAAGGGGCGAGCATCCTCAATGTTGGCGAGGGTAGCCTGGAGTTCTTCGAGCTCGACATCAAGCCTGGCTTCTGTTTCCTGGGCCTTGGAGACCTATAAACCAAGAAAAGTCAACCCCAGGCCAAAATGAAGAGTCTCGACACCCGATACATACAGCTTTGACTTCAAATGCCTCAATAGCCTTGATTTGAGCTTCCGTGTCGTACTCGGCGGGTTTGAAGCTCTCGAGAAGCTTCTCAGCTTCATCAACAATAGCCTTGTTCTTGAGGATAGAGCGGTACTGAGCGAAATCGACAGTGGTAGGTTGAGAGGCGTATTGGTTATGGAGGCGTTGGGCATCGCCATGGCGCTTCCTGAAGGCTTGTAACGACGCAATAGTTTCTGATAAATATGTCAATTTTTTTGGATGGCCACGATTCCTTATATCTCTGCCCACCTTTTCCGAGGCCAAGGGAGGAATAGATACGAGCGAAATCCTGCGACAGAGGAAACCGCTAAATCTCTTTTGGATGCATCCAAGAACTGAAGTAATACTTACAACCGCAGCGGCAGCAGCCTTTTGTGTTGCCATTTGCTATTAATAATAGGAGTTATTTAGTAGATTTGACGAAAAGTTGAGCAGACGGCATACTCTAAATGAGTGAACGAGGTAGAAAGATGGCGGTCATTCCCGACTACATTTCCTGTGTACGCCGAATGCCGAGTACTACCAAATTAGGTAATTCTGCTAAGAAGTTGTCAACTTGCAACGATTTTGCTAACATTCCTTCCAAATCAATTTCTCAGAGAGAGAAGTTCTGCAAGCCTTATGACCTTCACGTGGTCCAGTGCCCAAGTTCTATATCTCACCCTCACCGTCCCCGCAAGACTGATTCCTGCTCGATCGTCTCACTCCTAGTTTTACTAATATCCCTTCCCTTGGATAGGTATTTAATCACCTCTCTGGGTTGATTTTAAGAGGGATCAAAAGATACTGAAGCAATATCCTCATACCACCATGTCCATAACCCCAACTTTATCGGCGACCCTGACCCGTATCTTACAAGGACCCAGCGGCGCACGCAATACTCTTACAATAATAGCCTGTGCTTTTGCAACTTGGTTCCTTGTGGCTCTCTGGAAACATCTCATCTTTGTGCGCAACATTAAGGAGGAAGGAAAGGGAAAAACATATACAGCCAAATTTCAAGAACAACAATCGTATGAAGGTTGTTTTGTTTCCTTAGGTTATCATGCGATCAACACTGACGGTGATGCTATTCACGAGAACAGAATGGGCACCCGTGTCATTTTGTTATCCAAAGTTCGATCCCTGGCCCCACGAATTATCCGAGACGAAACCTATTCCGTACAGACCATTTCGTTGGGGAATCTATCAGTGAGTAGCAAAAGAGTAATAATAGCTGTCATGATATTTTTGAGATCTCAAATCTGGGACATGTAGTGTGACTATGGGAACTCGGAATATGCCTTGGGCTGATTGGATAGAAGTACGTGGCTTTAAAGTGACTCTTTAGGTCTGTGGCTAATGAGGTTGAATATAGCTTGATGATCAGTATCAGCAATATCAAATAATACGGGCACACAGGGTGAAGACCCAAGATGAAGGAGTCATCCGAGTACTTGATGACAATGTCAATCCCAACGTGAAAGGTGGTAATTTGGCCGGTAAGTCAATATACATTTTGGAAGACACGAATTCTTCATTCCATCCAGCAATCGAGCTCGTCCACGAACTGGCTGAATATCTAAGTCGCCGATATCCGACAACTTTCCATGTATCGCGGCATGTTGAGCTGAGTTCAGGTGACTACCAATGGGGCTGGGATGGTTTACCTCCGATTAAATCAATTACGGTTGTTCCTCTGCGAGAGACACACGACTTGCCAGTGTCTACTACTGATGGAGAACACGCGGGCAAACGCGCCATGATTATTTCTGCACTTTTGTCAGTTTAATTGCCTCAGCATGAGAAGACGGCACGCTGATAGCATCCTGCTGATGCCAGAGTACAGGATGATTTGGCTATCATGATTGAAGGTGAGTAGATTCCCCTATGTTCTCTGATGGATGGATGATTTATTAACTTGCTGTACAGGAAATGACGGGAGATATTACTTCCAAGCAGGAGCCATCTGTGTGGCCGGTGAGACGGTACATTCATAATCTATTGCCTAGCCTAACCTGGCTCCCTGAAACAGGTTCTTGGAGACTAAGGGATAAGATTGGCATGCCTCTGGACGAAATTCACATCTCAGGTGGTGTACCACATTGTACGTGAAATTTTTGGTTATGTGGACAGTTTTTGTTTGGGAATCAGCCCTCCCAATATGGTTGGATTGGGTTGGAGCACCTACTGGTCATTACCTGCGACGCACATCGGGCTGTTTGCAGGTATTTTCTCAGTGTGCAGGCATTCTTCGATCTTCGTCTCGTCACTCCTTTCAACGGACACGTTGAGCCATGATTTGATTGCTTCAATTGTGTGTGTCTATTTTCTCTGAACCAAGACACCATCGGGTAAAGTGACATAGACTGATGATGACACATGGAGGCTATGACAGACAGTGTCAGTGATTCAAATCTGGCACTGGTCTGATGATTTGTTGGAATCGATAGATCAGGGCTTCTCTTAATTGTGGCGGATGGGACAAATATATCATATCATTGGGATCTACTAACATACAACCCAGATCGCGAAAAATTGCATGTCAGTTTGGAGCGGTTCTTTCGACGATTGCCGGTGGAAAAACCGGTCATACGGAACAATTACGCCTTCCAGGCGATACGGCCGGCACTGGAAAGAAAGAACGAAGGGGCTGATCCTGAAGAGTTGGCATGGTCAGAGAGCACGAATGGACCGGAAGATGAATTTATGCTGGGGGACCGATTTGCACTTCCTAAGCATCGCGTGGCATCTACACCAGAGTCATTGCGCCTGCGCTCGGAACGGCAGACGCTGCGAAGGCTACCGCGCAGCGGTGCGATTGTTTTTACGATCCGGACGTATTTGACGCCTTTAGAAGTGCTGGGCCAAGAATGGGGCGTGCCAGGACGACTAGGGAGTTCCATGCGAGCGTGGTCGAGGGAAGTGAGTGACTATAAAGGCAAAGACCGGGGCACATGGTACGAGACTGCGCTGGACTACCTCGACCAGTGCCACCAGCAACAGGTGAATCGGGGTGAAGTTGAGGAGGGAGCAGGAGGGGGCAGATATCCGTTCTGATTGGGTGCTGTATTAGTGGAGCGGCAATTATGTACAAGACCAAATAAAGGGTTGTTTGATAGGCACAGTCTCGATGGCATTAAATAGTGACAAACAGCTGACGGAGCGATATAACCCGGCTACGTCAGCGGTCGTCATTTTTCTGCTCAGACCCCCAAGTCGTCACCATCGTCACACTGGTCACGCGCCTCCTCGTCGTCATCAATGTCTCCCTCATTGTCTCCTCCCCCAGACCACTGCTCTCAGTCTCACTGCCCTCGCCCCGCCACCCGCCCTTCTCGCACGGACCTCGACGCTGAGCCCAATCCCTTCGAGCTTTCATTCCGCTCCTCGTCCCATGTCCGCACCTCATCGCCCGTCCGCGAGCCGGCTGCCCCCGCTCCGTCTTCTGGCAACGACTCGACCATTTCTCAGCAGGATAGACCTAACTCGCGTCACTCCCGCTCTTCGGATGAACTTCATCCCCGCAGCCAGTCGCCCTCACGCCCTGTCCTGCCCCCTCTTGCATCCATCTCTTCGCCCGCAGACCACTCGTATCCGTGGAGCTGTAATCCCCATTCGGTCAACTCCCTTCGTTCTGGGCCTTTATCTCCTGCCATGCTTACTGCCCCCCAACAGCAGAGTGATCAGCCCCAGCATCTCCCATTCGACTCTACCAACTTCCGCACAGGCCTTACCCCTCGTACAGGTCTGACCCCACGCACAGGCCTCACCCCAGGCACGGGTTTGACCCCTCTCGTCGGAAGCTCAGCCACCTTTCCCACTTCTCCCAATACCGCTGCATTCATGGCTCTTATGGGTAATTCGTCCGGTGCCGCTAATCCCGGCCCGACCATAACACCCAACACACTTAGTGCCATCACCGGCGTCTTAAATTCGGTGCAGCATGGGGCGCCTAATCCATATCAGCCTCAGCAGAACCCGAACAATCCCGCCTATCCTGTCTCCGCGTCAACTTCCGCAAACAATCCTGCCAACGGCCTCTTTCTCCTATCCCAGGCTCATCAGGAACTCACAAAGCGAGAGGAGGCCCAAGCAAGGGCCGGCAATGCTGCTCTTAACGGCGTCAATGGTGTTCTTGCTCAGCACAATGGCAAGCGTTTCAAACGTAAATCTTACGACAACATTTCCCCTCCACCTTCTGTCTCCGCCTCAGAGTCTGGACTAGTCAAGGCTGGTAAGCGTACTCGTAGCATTGTTCGCCGTAAAGGCAGTGAACGTGGAGGTTCAGAAGGGATGGACGACGACGAGGATAATGAGGACATGGAAGACATCGAGGACATGGATCAAAATCCTCCCCCAGCTGTCCGTAAGGGTCCCAAGAAGCTCGAGACGGAGGAAGAGAAACGACGTAACTTCCTTGAGCGCAATCGACAAGGTGATTAGTCTCCTGCCAAGTGTTGTATCTATTAGTATTAATGCCCAAACAGCTGCTCTGAAATGTCGACAACGAAAGAAAGCATGGCTAGCACAGTTACAAGCCAAGGTCGAATATCTGACTGATGAGAACGAACGCCTTTCGTCTGCCCTCATTTCTGCGCGAGAAGAGATTTCTCGTCTATCGGCTGCCGTCGGTGGTGGCGCCAACGTGGTCGGGTCCATCCCAATGGGTGTCACTGTCAATGGCGTGAATGGTGTCGGTGTCTCCGGTCCTGGTGCTCAGCCTGTGAGTATGAATGTCAGTCTTTCCAACAAATCGGGTAGCCTACCTGTAGCCAGCGTAGCCCCTACCGCTGGCGGTCGTTCCGGTAGCGGATATGGGTATTAAATTTGCGACACACCCAAAGTTGTACACCATTGACATATAACACCATCGACACATGACACCCTTGTCACTGAACACCAACGCCGCTCTTTGCTCCCTTTTGATGTCTTCTCGCACGTCACTAGACCTTTCCCTATGTACATCACACAAAAACTCTCACTTGCTCCCTCAGAAACCTGCCGCGCGGGAAGCACGATGGAGCGTCTCTTGAACCGAATCACCGTACATTGCTTTTGCACGACAACATAAACTCCAAATCGCATTAGCGCACTTTTGACGCTTGTGCTTACCAAGCTGACACCTGTATGATTTCCTTCTATCCCTTCTCATGTCGTTTCTCCTCGGGCAGTGGACATCGGTTCTTCGGATCCGCGGGACTGGTGGGTGGAGGACGTTTAAGTGTAACGGAGTTTGGCTCTTGTATGTATGTAGTGATTCTGTTTTCTCTTTCCTCTTCAAGTGGAAATCCAGTGAAAGCAAACCACTTCAAAAAATCCTAATGCAATGATTTTCCCGAAATGATGATGATCACAACGTTGTGGTTGCGACGCTCGCTGATCATGACGTCGTTAGCTTCGATAACCATGCTGTTGAGATCAACAATGTCCTTGATAATGACGTTGGTGTTTGACCAAGCACTTCAGTATCTCTCTTTACCTTGTGTGCCCTTGGAAAATGACGACCATTCAAGCGGTGCTAGGTCTGGGTTTACGGTGATAGCATAAGTGGGCCACGACAATCTGTTCCTTAAGGTGGCGATAACAAGCTCTTGAAGTCCAAGTTTGAAGCTTGGAGGGTGCCAGGTATAGTGGTCGACAATTGTCACCGTAGTCAATCTGGAGACCTGTCAGCTAGAAACGCTCGGTGTGTGCAGTTATTCCTGGTTGGCCAGGGTGACTTCTGTTCGCAAGGACTTGACCACGTCCTTTTCCACGCTTATAGAGAGGGGGTACTGTTGATTCTGGAAATTAGAACCCGGTGGACAGGTTAAACATTATGTGTCACAGGCTGAAGCTGAAGCCGAGCTTGAGCTTCTGACACATTTCTAGTGACTTGACCTGAACTAGGGCAGTCGATGGTTGATACTCTACAGGCGAGGTGAGGCGAAGCAACTGTTCCTCCTGAATAAAATAGTGAGAAACTTCTATAGCCGCATGTATTAACACAAGATCTGACAGAACGTATATCTTTAGTGTCAGAATATCAGGGTGCCGCAGTATCCACTTGTGTTGTTGTTTCCAGGTCCATTTAAAAGTAAGACCGATAGAGATCCAGTCTCTTGTCTTCTCGAAATCTCAGTGTTCTATTTATATCACAATCCAAAGAGTGGACCAAACCTCTGGTGCTCCATTTCTGGAAAAGGGGTCACCGGGAAGTATCATCTTAAACTAGGTAAGTGTAACTTTCATTCCCGATCACATGTTCAACACGAGGCGCAGAGGAGGGTCAAACGGCTGGTTAATCTTACTCACTATTTGCTATTTATTGATATCTGACCGACTATGCACGTGTCGCATCGCATTGACGTGGTCGGTCAGGTGAGATGATTTTACCTTTCAGAATTCTACCAGCTGGTGATGTTGTGGCAATTTGGCTTTCCCATCTTCTTATCCTTACCAAATCTCTCACAGTGCCACCATATACATGTGCTACAGGTGTATTCTGCAGGTTTCAGGCCTTCGTGACAATACACTTGACCTGGTGAACTAGTCAGCTAATGCTACCTACGGCCCGGCCATCTTCTCGTGATTCACTTGGCAATACCAACTCGGTGCATGCTGGTAAATGAGACCGTCTCATTTATATGCACACTTTTGCTCGGACACCGGTTCATTAGTATAAAGCTTCTTCTGCCACCTTAGCCGTTTTCATACCCCGTAAATTACTGAGGTAGGTTCATTCATACCCATCACGTTTACAAATACTCGTTTAACACTGATTTACCTCAGTTCATTTTCCCAATCCTGGAAGCCTCTGAGTTAAACATCATATTTTAGTCCACTCACTGGTACCGACATGAAGCTGCTTGCCACATCTACTCTTGCAATCGTGACAAATGTTGTTTTCAGCTATTCGTTTCCTGACTGTGTAGATGGGCCTTTGAAATCCACGATAGTGTGTGATACTTCAAAAGATCCAGCAACCCGCGCTCAGGCCCTCATACAAATGTTCACGGATGAAGAACTCACTCAGAACACCGACAATAGTTCGCCTGGCGTTCCTCGATTGGGTATACCATCCTATCAGTGGTGGTCAGAAGCATTGGTACGTCTCTAGGCAAAGATATTGGTGTTTTTCAAAAATCAATGCCATACAGCATGGGGTAGCAGGAAGTCCCGGGGTTTCGTTTGCCCCATCTGGTCAATTTAGCTCAGCTACATCTTTTCCTCAGCCAATTGGGCTCGGAGCAACCTTTGACATGGATCTTATCAAGGCCGTTGCTACCGTGATTAGCACTGAAGCGCGTGCTTTCAATAATGCCGGACGTGCTGGGCTCGACTTCTTCACGCCTAACATCAATCCATTTAAGGATCCTCGCTGGGGGCGTGGTCAAGAAACCCCAGGAGAGGATCCATTCCATGTTTCGCAATATGTATTTAACTTGATTGATGGCCTTCAAGGTGGAATTGATCCTCGTCCTTACTTCAAGATCGCTGCGGACTGCAAGCACTTTGCTGCTTATGACTTGGAATCCTGGCAAGGAACGGACCGATTCCATTTCGATGCCGAGGTCACCATCCAAGATCTCAGTGAATATTATCTCCCTTCATTCCAGAGTTGTGTTCGCGATGCAAAGGTGGCTTCCGTGATGTGCAGCTACAACTCTGTCAACGGCGTTCCTGCTTGTGGCAATTCATACCTCCTCCAGGATATTCTTCGTGAGTTTTGGGGCTTCAACGATGACCGCTGGGTGACATCCGATTGTGGCGCGATCGACAACATATTCACTACACACAACTTCACCAGCTCGTTGGCGGAGGCAGCCGCAGTCGCACTCAAAGCTGGGACTGACGTCGATTGTGGAAGCACCTATTCGACAAACCTGCCCACCGCTCTCAATCAGTCGTTGGTTACTAGAAACGACTTAGAAAAAGCATTAACACGCCAATATACATCACTCATGAGGCGAGTGTTCTTGTTTGAGCCATCCACAGGGCTTTTATTCATCCTTTGACCTTTAGACTCGGCTACTTTGACCCTCCCACCTCCCAGCCGTTCAGGCAATTATCCTGGACTGATGTTAACACGCCTGATGCTCAGGCACTTGCCCATCGCGCAGTGGTCGAAAGTCTAGTGCTTCTTAAGAATGATGGCTTTCTTCCGGTCCAATCGAGCGGAAAGAAAGTGGCATTGATAGGACCATATGTCAATGCTACCACGGACATGCAAGGCAACTACTTTGGCACTCCTCCATTCATTGTGACCCCATTCCAGGGTGCCGTTAATGCTGGTTTTTCTGTCCAATCTGCTACAGGGACTACTGTGGATGGTTCGTCCTCGGCAGGTTTTGATGAAGCTATTGGAATTGCACAAGCAGCTGATGTCGTAATTTTTGTTGGAGGAATTGATAATACGATCGAAAGAGAGTCCAAGGATCGCCTTACGGTTGCATGGACCGGAAACCAGCTTGAACTGATCAAGCAACTTTCTTCCGTGGGAAAAGCTTTGATTGTTGTGCAGTTCGGAGGAGGACAACTCGACGATACAGAACTTCTTTCTAACGAAGCTGTACGTTGGCTATGTTTCAAAGGACCTGCATTGGCTGACAACTCAGTAGGTTCGGGCGATCATTTGGGCTGGGTATCCAGGACAAAGCGGGGGCACAGCCATTTTTGATGTTATCACTGGAGCTGCTTCGCCTGCAGGTCGTCTTCCCATCACACAATATCCTGCAAACTTTGTCGACCAGGTTGGGATGACGGACATGTCACTCCGCCCAAGTTCGGTGAATCCGGGACGCACCTACAAATGGTATAGCGGTACACCTGTCCTTGAGTTTGGCCATGGTCTACACTTTACGACTTTTAATTTCTCGTGGCAGACGCAGCCAATCATGCGTTATAATATCCAGCAACTTATTAGCGCTGCTGGTGATAGTGGTCCTCTCGATCGCGCTGCTTTTGATACCTTCAGAGTCCTCGTTCAGAATACCGGCAATCGCACCAGTGATTATGTCGCCCTCTTGTTCCTCAGTGGGAATGGTGGTCCTATTCCTCGCCCGATTAAATCGTTGATCTCCTTCGGACGAATCTCCGATATCAGAGCCAATTCTGCTTCAACCCTTGATTTGAAAGTGACACTTGGTTCGGTAGCTCGTGCCGACGAGCGAGGTGATTTTTGGCTGTTCAGTGGCTCCTATCGCCTCGTTCTGGATGTCGGTGATGGTGTTTTGACCCACGAGTTTGTCCTAGAAGGCCAAGATGCACGTATCCTACAGTGGCCACAGAACTCTTCTGTATAGGCTTTGGATGTTACTACCATGCCTTTCATATCGCTTCTGCTGTGTAAATCGGAATTGATACCTTGTACATAACAAGTGTCGCGACTGAAACTCGTGGCCCCCTGGTTCTGATCTTCCATGACATACGGTCCAGAAGGATCTTGAGGTCACAAGGGCTGATTCATTTGTGAATCGAGAGGAATTCTATATCACGCTGCCAGTGACTACCAACCTCTTCCTCGCTACTTCCGGTGAAGTTAAATCTCTCCCGTTCCACGAGTATAAAGCATCTCCTTACATGGATAATTTTCTGAATTTGGTATGAAGTGTGATTGAAACTGAGATACCGACTATCTACCGTCGCGGTCCGGCCTGCTCGTGATCCCAGGATAATCAGTCTTCGACTTACAATGATGATTTGTTATGTACATGGTGATGACGTGCCTTCTGCCATTTAAGCTCCTACGATGGCATCGTATTGACTGAGGCCTGATGAATCGTCTCAATTCCTTGGTTCTTGTCGCATTGGCAAGCGTATCGCTTGCACAATTCAACTATTCTTTCCCCGATTGCGTGGGTGGACCTCTCAAAGCTACCACTGTGTGCGACGTCTCCAGGGATGCTCTCATCCGAGCCCGAGCACTGGTACAGATGTTCACCGATGAAGAGCTTATCCAGAATACTGACAATGTCTCTCCTGGCCTCCCGCGGCTGGGAATTCCTCCATATCAATGGTGGTCGGAAGCTTTGGTATCTCCGTCTATCACTTCAGGTTATTCCCGACTCTGACGTATTTCAAGCATGGTGTGGCTGGTAGTCCGGGTGTAACGTTTGCTTCTTCAGGCAACTTCAGTTCAGCTACATCCTTCCCACAGCCCATCGTCCTTGGCGCAACCTTTGATATGGAACTTATCAAAGCTGCTGCTGCGGTCATAAGCACTGAGGCCCGAGCATTCAGCAACGCTGGACGGGCCGGACTTGATTTTTTCACTCCAAATATCAACCCTTTCAAAGACCCACGTTGGGGTCGTGGACAGGAAACTCCCGGAGAAGACCCTTTCCTAGCCTCTCAGTATGTTGTCAATTTAATCGTTGGACTCCAAGGCGGTATAGACCCTCGCCCCTATTACAAGATTGCCGCCGACTGCAAGCATTTCGCCGCCTATGACCTCGAGAATTGGGAAGGCATAAACAGGAGCGATTTCGATGCGAAAGTCTCCCTCCAAGATTTAAGTGAATATTATCTCCCTTCCTTCCAGAGCTGTGTGCGTGATGCCAAGGTCGCGTCCGTCATGTGCAGCTTCAATTCTGTCAACGGCGTTCCCTCTTGTGCCAGCTCCTATCTACTCCAAGACGTTCTCCGCGATTTCTGGGGTTTTAACGACGATCGTTGGGTGACGGCAGATTGTGATGCTGTTGAAAACATCTTCAATACTCACAACTTCACAAAGTCACCCGCTGAAGCCGCCGCCGATGCTCTCAAGGCAGGAACGGACATAGACTGCGGAACAACCTACTCTATGCACCTGCCTGAGGCCTTGAAAAAATCCTTGATTACCAGGGCAGATCTAGAGAAAGCATTGACACGACAGTATGCATCACTTGTGAGGTGAGATTTGAACCTAGAATTTGCCATACTATACAAATATGTGTTCCTGTGACAGAGCTGGTTATTTCGATCCTCCAGAACTACAACCGTACCGACAACTTGACTGGTCAGATGTCAATAAGCCCGATGCTAAGGCCTTAGCATATCGTGCCGCTGTAGAGGGCCTCGTCCTCGTCAAGAACACAGGCTTACTTCCCCTTTCCCCCGGAACCAAACGTCTCGCTCTAATTGGTCCATACACCAACGCAACAAGTGCCATGCAAGGCAACTACTTTGGCGCCGCGCCTTTTATCGTCACCCCACTGCAAGGCGCTATTGCTGCTGGCTTCGAAGTTCAATCTGCGCATGGAACCGATATCGACGGTACTTCCGATGCAGGATTCAAAGAAGCCATCGACATTGGCAAGTCTGCCGACGTCATACTCTTTGCTGGAGGTATCGACCACACTATCGAAGATGAAGCGAAAGATCGGCTTGTTATTACATGGACCGGAAACCAACTGGAGTTAATTAGACAACTCGCAGCTCTTGGGAAACCTATGATCATTGTACAATTCGGGGGAGGCCAAGTGGATGACTCGGACTTGCTTGCAAATGATGCAGTGAGTGTAATCTCATCATGATTCACAGTTAGGAAGTAGCTTACAAGATGTACCAGGTCCAAGCTATTATTTGGGCTGGTTACCCTGGACAAAGCGGGGGAACAGCCGTTTTTGACGTTGTTACTGGAAAAGTCGCACCAGCTGGGCGTCTCACGACAACCCAATATCCTGCGGGATATGTAGATCAGGTTAATATGACGAATATGTCCCTTCGGCCGAGTGCTGTCAGTCCTGGGCGTACATACAAGTGGTATACCGGGAAGCCCGTCGTAGAATTTGGATACGGGTTGCACTTCACCACATTCCAATTCTCCTGGGGAAAGCAACCTCCTGTACATTACAACATACAACAGCTCGTTCATACCGCCAGTCGTGAACATCCGCTAGATGTTGCTACCTTCGATACATTCCACGTCAGCATAAAAAACACGGGCAAAGTTGCCTCTGACTATGTTGCTCTCTTATTCCTCAGTGGTGATGGTGGCCCGATCCCTCGGCCGATTAAATCACTCATTTCTTTCGCTCGAGCACACGGGATTGAACCGAAATCCTCGTCCACGGTCGAATTGAAGGTGACTCTCGGCTCTGTTGCACGTGCGGACGAGCGAGGTGACCTCTGGTTATTTAGTGGCTCCTATCGAATTGTTCTGGATGTCGAGGAGGGTGTCTTGACACACGACTTCGTCCTTACCGGGAATTCTGCGCGTATTTTACAATGGCCGCAGGATCCGTCTTTATAGACTCTTTACATACATTCAATCGAGTATGTAATTATAGATCAACTTTTTCTGAAGGGCAGCCTGCTTTTAGTGCTTTTAGTGTGGGTCCCTCACGCCAGCATGAAAAGTGTGAAGAGGATAATGAATCTTATCTCAAAGTCTAATGGGAGATCAACCCCTAGTATCGTGGAAATAGTAGATCTTTCTGAGGTATGATCCATATCAGCAATCGTGCAGCAGTCGCAACACATTGGCAGTCAAAGTGACACTGATCGGGATACAAGCCCTTGAAAGAGCCCTCCATGCCTTGTGTCGCCTTGTGTCATGTGTCATGTTTTTCGCACTTGTAACCCCGCTCCCATGCTTTTTCCTTTCGGGCCCAACCGCTTGATCCATGCTAGACCATGTTAGCCTCGCTATCACTCACGCTTCATTTTGGGCGCGCTTTTTCGGGGTTCGTGGCACCTCGTACATACTTCTAGTTCTAAAAATACCTTTTTTTCGCGCAGCTCGAAAGGAAATCTCACCACCTCGATCTCGTGCTTTCCTGGGTGCGAACGTTTTCCGGTTCATGTCTTTGAATTTGATTCCCATTCGACACAAATCCGAAAAGTTAGGATATATATATATAACCATGTGAGCCGTCTTGAGAGCATTACGTATAAGAACAGCAAGCTTCTCGTTCACATATGCCCTGAGTCTACATACTAAGATGATGAGAACTCTCTTAACCTTAACCATCTCTGTCGTGTTGGGTGCGGTGTACGCATTCAACCAGACGACCTCGACGACATTTCATCAGAGAACCTACTTTTATGTCGGAGGAAATTACGTTCCACAAGGAAACTCAAGTATTATGCAGGGTAGCATATATGTCGAGCGGCTGACTCCGCAGCATGTTACCCAGCCCTTGCCATTGCTTATCATACATGGACTCTGTCAGTCCGTGACTGACTCTATACATGGCTTTTGCTAATGATACCAGCTATGACTGGTACTAATTTTCTCAGTACTCCTGACGGACGCCCAGGCTGGGGAGATTTCTTCCTCAGCCAAGGATACGAGGTGAGCAGCGAGGCAATCCGTCAATTCACCCTGTCGCCACTCTGAGCATCCCGTTAAGGTTTACATTGTGGATCAACCTGCTCGGGGGAGGTCAGCCTTCCAGGCCGGAGTAGATGGTCCCCAAAGCACATCCGACACTTTAACAATCGAATCGTATTTCACGGCAACGCAAAGGTTCAAACTCTGGCCTCAGGCAACACTACACACTCAGTGGCCTGGAAATGGGAGTATGGGTGACGCTATCTTTGACAGTTTCTATGCATCAACGGTGCCTAGTCTAGTTTCCGACGAGGAAACTTCAGAGAGGATCCGGGCCGCTGGACCAGCTCTATTAGACAAAATCGGCGTAAGTTGTGGTGTAAACACGACATGAGTTATTACTGATAGAATATGAAGCCTGTTATTTTGCTGACTCACTCACAATCAGGACCTCTCGGCTGGGTTCTGGGAGACTCTAGACCGAACCTTGTTAGGTTCATTGCTGCCCTGGAGCCGGGCGGTCCGCCATTCATGAACGTGATTTTCCCTCCTATTGGGCCTGCACGCCCGTTCGGCATTACAGAAACTCCCGTTGTGTATGATCCGCCACTTTCATCTGCAGACGATCTGAAGGCCATAGTTGCAGGTAACTCTTCCCTTTTTACTTGTTTCTTACAGGCATCACCGGCGCGCAAACTCGTGAATCTGATGAAGATACCGATCCTCGTTGTGACCTCGGAATCCAGCTATCACGCAGTATTTGACGATTGCACAGTAGACTACCTGAGACAGGCTGGTGTTAGTGTGGAACATGTCAAGTTGGGGGAGGTTGGGATACACGGAAATGGACATATGATGTTCATGGAGAACAACAACATCGAGATAGCGGAATTGATCCAGAAATGGATTGTAAAAATCGGCGAGAAATAATGTAACACAAATATCTCTCATCCTTTGAGATTAGTTTATGTTGAATTATGCTTCGTCCTCGCCCTCAGCGGCAGGGGCTTTAGGCCAGATGCCACCATTGTGGGAGTCGTCCTTCTGATACCTCCGATTGCTATCGCCTAGAGCCTGAAGCACAGCATGAAAAAGAATATCAGCATTCTGTGCAGCTGCATCAGCAATGTCACCGAGAGGAAAAAGAGGGACAGGGGGAGGAATGATCCAAGACGCTTCTTGTGAGGCATCCGTTCCAGGTGAAGAAACCTCATCTAGATTCTCGACATAGAAGGCGGTAAATAAGGGTACCTGAGGTACTTCCCTCCCAAGTTGCAGAATAGTATTCAGATAAGGCTGAAGTACTTGCGAAGGGTCGCATTGGTTATTATCAGGGACAGGGAGACTGATGTATAAGATGTCTGAAACAACAAGTCAGTGTTTGAATCAACTGAGAAAAAGAAAAGCTCACATTTTCCCTTGGGAGCTGAGAGCGTGCCCTCTCCAGTAATCAACACAACAGCAGAATATTGAGACGAACCACCGTCCAGTGAATTTGGCGGAAATACAAGAATCGCAGTGTCAAGCGCTTTATCCTCTCCCTCCATATTCTCATCATCATCATTGTCATCGTCTGTATCGTCAACACCGAGAGAAGGAAGATGCAGGGTGATGGCGTGCTCGATTATAGCAACACATCGAACTACAGAAGTCAGTGTGTACGATGGTTGGAAGGAAGGAGATATGAAAGAGCTAGGACCGTTAACTTGATGTTGAGTGTAGGAGGCAGGGCCAAGAATGACACGTGCATACAAGGATTCAGGTATGTCTTCAAGGTTTAAGGAATAATGGTATGGTCTGGATGCAGGATCGATCGACGTTTCACTAAACTGTGCCGATGGCGAGTCAACAGATATTGAAGTAATGCGCCTCCCGAGAATATAGACGGCACCGTTGACTGCGGCAGTGCGACAAAATCCCTGGGTTAATTCACCCACTCCTCCATAGTGACCAACAAGGAATGGTGATGTCCCATAACGGCCAACTGACCGCAGATAGCGCTGTATTCGGGGAAGAACTGATATCGTGGAATCTAATCTATTTCAATCATGTGCTGTGGAGTAGAGTGGTAGGTCGGTTCTTACCTGTGGGTTGGCTTGAATAGGCCAAAGCGTAGGTGATGACGGTGACGAGCTCAGGGCTGAGAGAGAAGACAGACTCCAAAAAATCAATGAAAGGAAGGTCATATTTGCCTTGTAATTCACTCGATTGCTCCCAATCACCAACAGCAAAGGTCAAGAAGCGCATGAGTCGACGTTTCTGTAATAGAGAGATGTCTTTGCTTCTGAAGACGTCCTCCTTGTTTCTTGGTACACTCCTAAATGTACCTGCACCGTCATATACGGCGACGCACTCCAGGAGACGAAATCCGTTGTATTTAGAAACGCCGGAATGAATGAGAGCATCAATGAAAGGTCCAAAAGATGGATTGATAGCTGGGCAAAGACAGACGGAGTATTGACGAGCATAGGGTGGTATAATGCCGGAGTGACTTCCTCGAGAGAATCTTTCAGAGGTAGGAGAAATTTCATCGACCCATTTTGCGAACTCTTCCAGCGTGAGACTGGCTTCCTCACCGCCATAGTAGGGATTCTGATCAATATGAGCTACTTTGAAACCCCACTTGGAAAGTGCACTAGATCAAATCAGCAAGAGTTTGATATAAATCGAAACAAAAACACACGCAGCAACGATAGACTCAGTAAGTCCAGTGCGCAGGATGATGACATCAAACTTGGAGTCCTCCATAGGGAGCATGTACCGCAATCAAACTATCTGGATTCCGGATTAGTTTGCACACGTGCTCTCTATTCTACCGCTATAATATCATCTACAGTACTCACCTATTTACTAGATCACTACCTCCTTTCCATTCACCCTCGCTACTGTATGTATTTATACATTCCTCTGCGTTGCGGAATGATTCTAGCCAAGCTTTCACACGTGACCAATCTTCCCACACCCTATGTTTGCAAAAATTTCCTTTCGATTTCCTCACAAACCCAATGGCCAAAACCGAGAAAAAAAAGATGGCCAAGGCCGCTTCAACCGAAACTGTGCCTCGTTCCATACCTGTGACGTCGAAAGAAATACTCGCTAAGGCTCAGGTCCAGGCTCCTGTCAGTACATGTTCAAAACTCAATCATATCTTTTCATTAATCCTTCTCCGCAGAACGGAAAGGTAAAGAAATCAGAAAAACCAACCAAAAAGCCTACTCCCAAGGAGCCCAGCGACTCATCCAGCTCTGATTCAGAGAGTGAAGAAAAAGCTACCGTGCAGAATGCTTCGAGTAGCAAGGTATATGCCGCCCGTTTTGCGTTTGTTCTTGATTACTGATGCATTCACAGGGAAAGGGAGATTCTTCTGATGAGAGTAGCGAGAACTCGTCTTCTGAAGATGAGAAACCAAAAGCCTCTCAAGTGAAGGCAACTCCCAAAAAGGCTGCATCACCTTCAGATTCGTCATCTTCAGAAAGCGAAAGTGAAGATGAAAAGCCTACTAAAAAGTCTCAGCCTGCTGCTGTCAAGCCGACTCAGAAGTCTGTGAGCAAAAACGCGGCGCTCACCAAAGAATCTCAGTCTGCCGCAGCTAAATCGAAATCAAAACCGAAGGCAGTGTCATCCTCGTCATCCTCGTCATCCTCTTCTGAGTCTGAGTCTGAGTCTGACTCGGACACTGATCCCGAGCCCGAGCCC
>Ga0157357_1000082_pt1 | contig 35155 bp, 26 predicted proteins | sample AttcapACBM1_FD_111485 | JGI IMG/M metagenome (GOLD analysis project Ga0157357, IMG submission 111485) | Fungus gardens microbial communities from leaf cutter ant in Botucatu, State of Sao Paulo, Brazil - Atta capiguara ACBM1 | ecosystem: Host-associated > Fungi > Mycelium > Unclassified ... | reverse complement strand
TTAAGCTAGAGCTCAGGTTGCAACTAAGGCAAAGACTTGAGAGAAGTTAAGGGTAGATTGAAGTGGTAAAGCGTAAGGATACAGGAAGGTATCTACGCTATTTATAAGTGTCTATGGTTCAACTATAAGGCATACATGAGGATTCATACATGAGGAAACTGTAAGGATTAAGCAAGGTAACAGCACCTACTGCATGAGGTGCTGACTGAGACTACATATGGTGCAGCCGATCATGTCATCATACCCTCTACCCAAGTCCTCGTTGTTTCCTAGAGGCATCGATTGTAACACAGATTCGACTAAAGACAATAACAATGAATGTATCTTTGGAAGAAATTGCAAAGATCTACAGTGATGAAGTTTGGAAGCTACATAGAGTACCAAGGAAAATTCTTAGCAACAAAGGACCTCAGTTTGTATCTAGATTTATAGAGAAACTAATAAAAGTATTGGAAACCAAGAGAATGTTATCAATAGCATATCATCCTCAAACTGATAGATAGACAAAGAGGATAAATCAAGAAATTGGAACTTTTCTGAGACACTATGTCAACTACCAACAGAATAACTGGACAAAATAAATTGCAGCTACAGAGTTCTAGTACAATAACAAGAAGTACATAGCAACAAGACAAATACCATTTGTACTTAATTTTGGATGACATCCATGGAAGGGCAACCTAATAGTACAAACAGAGTTTCCAAAATTGGAAGAATTTCTTACAGGATTACAATGAAGTTGGAAAAAAACCACAAAGTTGATGGAATCAGCACAAGAATTTATAAAGAAGCAATTTGATAAGAAAAGATGAAACTTGCAGAGACTAAAAGGAGAAGACAATGTGTAGTTGGAAGCTAAAAATATCCACTCAAACAGACTCTCAAAGTTGGACCAGAAGAGATACAAATCTTTTAGGATCTCAAAAGATATTGGTTAAGAAGCATTTCAACTGACACTTCAAAAATACGATTGTATTCTCCTTAGTATATCCAAATAGTACATGACTTTATCTATGAACTCCAGATTCTATTAAGCACTTTGTTCTACTACTACACAACTATGTTTGTTTATGTCACTTGTTATTGCTTATTTCTTTCATTAATAGTCTTCTGATATTGGAGTAGAAATTTATGGAGTTATTGGGAAGTCTAGCAAGAATGTCCAAGAAGTGATTGATCTTGAATGGAAAGAAGTAATATATACTATACTATCTGTCTATTATGTGGTTGCAACTTTAAGAGTGAAGTGAAGTCTAAGAAAAGTAAGTGCTGATAGTAGTATATCACCAAAGAATACTAGAGATAAAGTTTAACTAAAATAGCTAATTATTAGACTAGTAAAATACAGAAGTTTCAGTATACAGCTCTAAATAAAGGTTTTAGTAGTGAGATGCTAAAAGGAATCAGATAGCTGAACTCTGCCATAGAAGACTGAGTTTAATAGAAATATCTCTATTATAGAAGACCAAGTACTTACAAGATTTGGAATTAAGTATAACACTACTGTAATAAACATACTATAAAAATAAGGTTATTATAAAAGATGAGCTTTTATTAGGTTGGGAATAGAATAATACTGCTATAAAGGATAGGCTTTGATTATGTAAACTTAGCATATGATAGCATGATAGAAATAGATCTCTTAAGTATTTAATATAGTTGCTATTTTTAAGAAACCTTATTCCATTCTTTTAGAATTTTCTAAAGATCATAAGCTTTATATAACTTTGCAGACTTTGCCCAGTTGTCCTAACAATTCTTTATTAGTTAATATTCTTTAAACTCTACCAAAATTTATGGTATTTTCCAAATAAATACTACTACTTCCTATAATCAAACCTTGTTTAGTACTATCTGACTTCTAGTATATTTTTATAAGTTTCTAACTATCTAATTACTATTATTTCTCAGTTATATAATTATCATAATTTAAATAATAATTTTGAATAATTTTTATATTTTTACTCATTATTTAGCTATATCATACTTAATGGATTCCAATTGTGTTTCTAAAGACATTAATATAGATATACTAAGAAATAGATCCAATTTTGAGTCTTAACATCTCTAGAGAGTTTTTGACTCACTCAAACATATCCTCTATCCTATATGTGGACAGAATGGAAGTACAGAACCACTATTCAACTTATGCTAAATAAGTAGATTCTCTACAAGACTATTAACTCTTGTATGCTATCTCTAATGAAGAGAAGATCTATAACCAAAATGAGACTATTAGACCTAGTAAACTCTCTAACCACTTGGTAGAAATGATAACAATAATAATATAAACATGAGTTATTCTTATAGCCTGGAAACATTACCTATTTCTTATGAAGACAACCAATCTGTGTTGTAACAACCACTAGTCACAATGACCAATAGTAACATAAACAATAAATCTCTTAGTAGGATATTTATGTGGTAATCACAAGAGAACTCAACAAGAAGTCTCTGCTACATTCCTATACTATTTATACAAAAGTCTCATGGTCCATGCTAATGATAAATAACCCTACTCTAATATCTATACTTTTACCATGCCTTATTCTCATGTCTTCTATAAGAACACTATACTATATACATATATCCTAACATCATTCTTTTAGTCCCTTCTCTCAAAGTCTAGGCTTATGACCTCACATCATGTGACATGTCATGTGACTGCAGTCATGTATCTCTTTATCATCAAAATAAAAAATAAAAATAAAAATAAAAGAAATATTAAATCAAGAAAAATATTAGTGTTCAAGCATACCATAACAATCTACTAATCCAAATTTATGAGATGGCTATACTGCCCCATTTCTATCTTTAGAAACTCTAATTATATCTCCATCAATATAAGAAATATTAAAATTTCTCTTTACTACATAGCTAACTTCATTAAAAATAGAAATCTTAAAAACAATATAAAAAGATATTCCAAGTGATATAGGATTTGGACAGGCTATCTGAAAATTCATATTATCCATCTATAAAGTAGATTGGAATACTCTGAAAATGAACAAATATAACTTAACCATATAGCAAGAAATATCAGCTAAATTCACTTTCAAGATAAACCTCACTAAATTAGGAAAGAAGTCAGAGAAGATACCTGCTCTTAAACTAGCAAAGATATCAAATCTTCCTCTATCTGTTCTTTCTAAGCCTTTCAAGAAAGAACTGAAAAACCTAAATATCATAATAAAAAAGATAATAAAAAACATACTAATAATCCTAATAATGAGAACAGATATACCTATGCTTAGGTTTCTTCTTCAAGTGTTAAAGAAGTTCTAAAAATCAAGGAAAACTTTCCAAACCTTTTCTTAAAAAAGATTGAAGATAATTAATAAGCAAAGTAAGACCAAGTCTTATATTGACATAACAACTAAGGGTCTATTCTGAAAACAAATTATTGTTCCAATAAACAATGGTAACATTTCCAAATTCATATCATCTTCAGACAAAAATATTGCTAATATAAACAGAATACTTAAGAATATAAAGTCTGATATTATGGCTGATTTTGTTTGTCCTAATTATCATAGTCTCATTATAACTACCAATAAGGTCACATTGACATCCAATCTTAACACTATTAAAAGCTAGATTAGGAATATTGATAACATTGAATCAAACAATATTATATCTTTTCAACTTCCACAGTCAAAATCTTACTTAAAAATCATAGATATTTCTTATTTGATGGAAAACACTAACATTTCTATCAGCTCTAATGTTGTTGAATCTATCATCAAAAGCATATATTTTCAATAACATAACCCTTATCTTTAAACCAAGAGTCATTAAAGCATCACCAAAGTCAGATATAATGATCATTTAGATAGACATTTAGAATGTCCAAAGTGGCACTAAGACTAAATACCTCATCAATAAATGTTTCAATATCAGCAACTTCATTGTTACTATACAAGGGGTAAACATGAACCCCAAGATCTCCTAGTACAAAAACTACTAGAAATAGGGCCATACTATATTTGTATATTACATACAAGATTCAAGGTGTGTCAAATACAATAGGCCATACAAAATTAAACATCACTACCACTTCTCTTGTTATTGCAAAGCAAATTTTAAAATCAATTCCTCTCAACTTGAAATAAAACAAAATAAACCATACCCTTATAACTTCAAATGCCTGAACTACAAAGATGATTACTAGACTGACTCTAATGCTTGCTCTTTTTAGAGGCACCACTTGAACAAGGAATAGCATTCAAAGAAGTATCAGAAACTCTGTGAAAATAAGAACAAATCAATTTACTTAGTTGTGGGCAGTGACCAAATATAATTGTGAAAAATTTCAAAGTTTTTTTACAGAATGTTTGAAAGAACAAATCTCTCACCAACACTTTATTGGAAATTAACAAAGAGTTTGATATTCTTTTCATTCAAGAACTTCATAGTTGTTTATCCACAATATACTGAGTTCTTCTAGCAAAAAAGGAGACAAAGTAGTAGACACTCTAAACTATCTCAATTGGTTTACTTTTTTGAGGCTATCATTTGAATTTGACAATTATCCAAGAGTCACTTAATACATCAACATTCATCTCTCTCATTTGTATTTCTCTTTGTATAAAGACATATTCAATCATAGTGACATCTGTTGTTTTTCTTTCTTTAACAATGGTAACATTTTCTTCATGATTAATGTTTATTCTAATGATTGACAATCAACTTTAAAGTATCTCAAGGATACTGAAGCTAATATTTGTAATATCTTAATTATGGCTGGTGACTTTAATATTAGAGACAGTGATTGGAACATATCATATTCTTTTCATTTGATTTATAGTAATATTTTATTTGAGATTGCAATTTCTTTTGACCTTAGTCTTTTGTTACTTATACAACAGGTATTCACTTGATATTCCAACAACAATAGTAACACAAATTCAGTTATCAATCTATGCTTTCTTCATTTGAATTCTATTAAACTAGATAATCACATCATTCTCTCTGAGCTTTGATACACATCTGATCATGCTTCTCTAGTCATCAACATCTCCATCACAGAAGAATTCATTTAAGATAAATATTATACTATCATTCAAAATAGTAAAGAAGAGGAAATTTTCATTACAGAATTCATCAGCTCTATAAAAAGAATAGACATGACAAATATCTCAGACAAAATTGCTTTGGAGCACATTGTTCAGGAATACTCAAGAATATCAGAAATGACCTAGTATAAACATTTAAAATATATCAACATTACTAAAAATTTCAAGAAATGGTGGAATGAACAATGCCAATCCAAACTCAGGAATTACAGGTCTTCTAAATTATTAAAAGACTAGAAATCATTCAAAGGTATTGTTAAGAAAACTAAAAGACTTTTCTTCAATGATAAGATTCAAAAAACTGCTTCAAAAGATCACAGACCTTGGGACCTTATGAACTGAGTCAAAAATTGTAAATTACCAGCTACTAAAGCTCTTCAATTCAACAGAAGACCTTGCATCAAAATAGATGACTTATGGCAAGCTTTACACCAAATACTCAATTTAGCTCAAGATTGTTGAATCAATTCAGATGCCTTGAATAAAATCCCTTCAAAAACAACTATGATTTGGACACTCTTTTCCCATGAGAAATTCAAGAGTGTGATTGATAAATGAAACAACTTGTTCACCCCCAGACCAGATTGTATTTCATAAAAACATCTAAAAGTAGTTGTAAAAAATGAGAAATGTCTCAATAACTTTGTTAACATTGCCAACATGTACATCATGCTTAGTCATTGGCTAGCTCACTTCAAGAAATCATCCTCTATCATCTCAAAACCCAATAAAGCATTATATAACTCCCTTAAAATGTTTAGATCCATTATTCTCCTAAACACTTTAGAAAAACTTATTAAAAAAGTCATTGACAAATGTCTTCAATTCCATGTGATTTCCAACTTCATCTACCCCAACCAACTAGAGAGTCTTAAACAATACTCTGCCATGGATATAAGTAATTTTCTTACCCATCTTATTTATCTAGAATGGGTTAAAAATCTCCAAACAAGTATATTAGTATTTGATATAGCTTAGTTTTTTTCCTTCTCTCAATTACCAACTTTTACCAAAAATTTTGGAAAAAGCAAGGTTTGATTCAAAGATTCTTCATTTCTTTTATAATTATTTAATTGATAAGAAAACACAATATCAGTGGAACAATCTTACTTCTCCTTATTTTGGTGTAGATATAGGCATTGGTCAAGGCTTTGTGCTTTCTCCAATCTTCTCTGTACTCTATCTTTCACTTATTCTTTATATTTTTGAAAAAAGAGCAAAAAACATAGAAATTCCAGTTTTATTCCTCTCTTTTGTATACAATAGCTTATTTATTTCTCAAGAAAAATCTTTTGAAAATCTCTTTTGTAGTTACAATATTATCTCTTCTTTACTTGAATAATTTGGGCTTGTTATTAAACATGGAAAATCTAAAGTTTTTTATTTTCCCAGATTGCATAGTCTCTTCAATCTGCCCCTACTAAACCTCAGTTGCTTTGGAGGTCTCATCCTCAAACCTAAGAACATCTGGCATTACCTCAGATTTATATTTGACAGAAAGCTGTTTTTTTGACAACATATCAAATTCTACTCTAATAAAGTGCTATCAACTATCAAGTGTATGAAAATGTTTAGAAACTCTATACAAGGCCTTTTTCCTCACCAAAAACATTTCCTCTATAGAACATGTGTACTTTCCATCATACTCTGCAATTTTTCTTTGTGGTAGTACAATAATGTACCACTCTCATACCTACTTAAAGAGCTTAGTAAAATGCAATGCCAAGCTGTCTTGTGAATACTAGATATTTTCTACATCTCTCTTCCTTTAGGAACAAAAGCCATTGCAGGCTTAATTCCAATCCATCTATACCTCCAAAAACTTAGCAGAAGACAACAACTCAAAATAGTCTCTCTTCTGTCTAATCATACTATTAGATTTCTTTTCAAAAACAGACATGCTAATAAAGTGTGTTATTATTGCCTTTCTTTAGAAAATATGACTTCCAAACAATATATCAAGAGTTCTATTATAAATACAAACAATTGTCTCAATGGAACTTTTCCATCATTTGATATTCTGAATAGTGAATTTTTCCCTGGAACTAGACTAATTGACTTTTTTCCTAGTCACATTTTATTCCATAGAGTGAACTGTAAAGACAAGGAAAGCAAAAATGCTTATTTTTATGAACTTGATAAAATTGTTTTTGAAACCTTATTAAAAGCTAACTCAGTTATCATCATCTTAGACACTAGTATCAAAAATAATATCACTACTTCCATTACTCATGTTTACTCTTGCTCTAATTTTATCAAGAAGATACTTCATCATGCTATTAACATTACTATAACTGAAGCAGAATTATTTGCAATCAGATGTGGAATTAGTCAAGCTACCCAATTCCCTGACATTTCCAGTATCATTATCATCACTGACTCTATCCATGTGGCTCGAAGAATCTTTGATTCTACCATTCATTTACAATCAATTGTTATCTCTAAAAACCTTAGATTGTATTTCAATAGACACTCTGACAATTCCATTAAATTCTGGGATTACCCAAGCAACAACAAGTGACCACTTCATGCATTGGTTGACTGCAACACAAAAAATTCTACCTCAATCCTCTCTATCTCTGCAAGATATTACAGAACTTCACCAAGAAGAAAGAATGTAACAATTATATCAAAAACTGGCAAATGTCTTTTCAGCCATCTAATTTTAAATACTTCCTTGATCTACTAGACAATGAACTCAATGCAATTGAAGCCTGATATATCAAAGGAGGTTTATGAATCAAGCATTTTGGACATTTGAATTTGTTATGTGCAAGAGCTATAAGAGCAATTACCAATTATGCTCCAATTGGTGAATATTATCTGAGATTCTTCCTTAAAGAAGATTTCAGTTGTATATGTAGTTCATACCCAATAGAAACAAGATGTCACATTCTGCATGATTGTAGAAGGTTTAACAACTATTGGAATTCAATGAGAGATGCTATCAGTCAGTTTGTCTCCTTTCTTAAGTATAATCCAAATGCCTTCTCTTTCAGAGAAGGCATTACATAGCAAAGCAATCTTGCTACTCATTTAGTAGTTAGTTCAGTTTATTTATCTCCCTTTTCCTTTTCATTTCCTTTTCATTTCCTTTTCCATGTTGTCTCCTTCTTACATAACATAGTTACTTTGTAGCTACCACAGTCTGCCCTCATGCCCTATGTAACAGATTGTTGAATAATAATAAAAAACTAAGAGCATAAGATAATGACCACACCAGGAATTGGCCCAGAACCAGCCAGATTTACATTGGCAACTCTAGCTACTTAGCTTATATAGTCTAAGTATCAAAGAAGTTGGAAGATATTATATATATGGGAATATTGCTCCTAACCTGTCAAATGACCTGACTAGTCATCATCTAACAGAGATCTTCTCAGCAACCTATCATGAAGTAATGAATGTATGTGGCTGAAGCATTGCTTACTGATAAAGAAGTTTCTCTGTCACCACCACTATTGTGTACAAAGCTCTTGATTATTCAACTCTCCACTGCAACCACAAGACTAAAGTCTAGAAATGCCTTGTATTGTCTTGGACATCTTATTTATATGTCTTATTCTATTTTTCGGAAGACTTGCTCTGCAATACATAAGTTACCAGTCTAGCAAACATGATACATCAAATCCATTCCTTGCATTACAGTATGGGTTAAGTGATTAATCCTAGCTCTTAAGTATACTATGATACAACTGTATTTTTCACTGATGTAGAGGGTAGATTATTCTGGGAATATTCAAACAAAATTTTTTCTCGTTCGAGTGGGACAGTTACAGTCCAAATTCTAATTTATTCTCTCATCCAAGTCTATCTACTGAATACGTTTGTGGAAAGTTATAGATAAGTCACTCTTTGGACGGAAGAATGTCATGGATGTGAGTCCAGGACACTTATAGATCTCAGGAAGAGATACAGCACCACCAGGTCTGTCAGGTTCAGCACGAATGTCGTACAGCGCCAGAGTCAGAATGACAAACTGACGAATGACGAAATTGGCATAATTTCTCCCTGGACACTAGAGAACCCCATATCAGATTTTTCAATGCATGCATGCAAAGAACAAGAATTCTTACGGCATGCTTGCCCATCCCGAAGGTATATGAATTATAGGACGAGGACCCCCCCTCCACAAATCTATCTGCTTTGAAGACCTCAGGTTCAGAGTGCAGCTCGGGAGAAGAGTGCATTCCTTGATAGTTAACGAAGACTGTTTCTCCCTTATGTATCAAGATTGCCTTGTCTCTCTCGTCCCTAATGACCGTGTCTCTTGTTGCGATTCTAGTGGTGCCAAAACTTGTCTTCGTGCGTATGACTTCCCGAATAAACGAATTGAGCAAGGGGAAATCGTCGCCTTCGAGGACCCTCGGATCAATCTTGGCGATGTCTCCGATGTGGGGGAACTTCTCATCAACAAATGCGCGAATCTCCTGGCAGACACTGGTATACGTATCCCTGTCGACCAAAAGGTGACACATGACCCATGTGGTTAACGCCAACACATTTGTATGTATTGTCCATATGATGAGACCCATCAACCGGGGAATTTCCTCTGAGGTCAAGTCGGCCTTGTTGAGCTCACGATATATGTTCGTCATCACGTCAACAGCGCCCTCCAGATATCCATCCCCCTCAGATACCCAGTGTTTAATTATATGGCGATTCCAAGCCGCATACAGGGCGTCGCGAGCGGCAGTTGCTGATCTTGCGAAGATACCCAAGTGACGTACGATGAGTGCAGAGCCGCGATCAAAGGTCTTGAAGTCTTCATAAGTATCAAGGGGGGAATCTGTGCCGAAAAATGCCGTGGAGCTTGTGTTATACATCATTCGATGGACAAATTCATTGAGCGAAGTTCGAGGTGACGATAAATCCAATTGACTTAACCCCTTTAGAAGGTCCTGTGTGAACCTGGAAGAGATGACCGGTAAATTGGACGGCATCATGGCTCGGTAAAGGGGAGGACCGACCCTCCCTACGAGGACTGAATATACATGCAACATTCGATCATCGCCCACGTTGATGCCACTCAAAACATGGGCACTATCTCTATTGATGACTTCAAATGCTCCAGAGTGGTCTCTGAAAAGATTGGAAATTGCAGTAGGAGAAGATATAGCGACTATCGTCTTGCCAAATAACCTGAATTTGAAAGCGGACCCATGCTGGATGCTGCTCGATTATGGCTTCAGCACTGAAAGTCAGTCAAACATAAAATCATTTGTACCTGTATCTCTTGAAGAAGGTGAGCTGATGGGTGAAATAATGAAACAGACTTCCAGCCCATGGAACCCAGCTAGGAATCATAGGAGGTTCCACGGAGCCATCAATTGATGATTGTGGCTGAGGGTCTCGTGCAACGAGCACATAGTAGATCGCCGTTGCGAGGGCCGTGCAAATAAGCAGATCAATGGCCATGATGATATCCTTTGTGCGGAGAAGCATGAGATAGCTGAGAGGTGAGCGAGCGATGTTTTGAGTCAAGATGATGACCCCCACTGTCAACAATGAGATAAGTGGTAAGACGATGAGCCCTGCCATTCGTAGAAAGTTCTGGGAGATTTTGTTGCCTCTATCTGAGGGTCTTCCCGTGCAGCTCATATACTGAGCATACCTGAGAATGATCTTAGGTCCACTAGACCTCATAATTATACGGCGCCCCTTTACAAACCCACATCACAAACCCACATCACGACTTCATCAAACTTGATTCTGATTCGAACGTTGATCACAGACAACATCCGTTCAGTGGGTCGGCGTTATTTCACCGATTGGTTCAAGTCATTGCCTTCGGATATCCTGATCTCACGCTGTAAATCCGAGGTGCTGACTACGATCACACTGATCAAGTGGTGAGGATCGTTTACACGAATCGTTGTCACGCTCAAATATCCAAAGTTTAGATCCTTGGGTGTGGTGTAGTAACAAAAGTGATGATCCTAGGATGGTAGGTTGGTACAGCGGTCAAAACGAGTGTACGACAGGCCTGGGATTCGTGATACTAGGAGATGTGTATTACATTCTATGAGATATGAAACCTGTCAAAAACAATTTATCATAGGTAGAATTACTCCTAAACGGCTAAGACAGTACTCCTAAGATTAAGTGCGAGAGATAGATAATTAATAATTAAATATCACGCTGTATTTCAATGTGCACAATATCCGTAAAATTGTGGCTGCGGGGTGTTATTTCCGTTATAGATGTCATTTGTGAAATGTTATCTCTTGTACAGCTTCACGGGTTATTTGCTTCATCTCCATCTAAGTGTCTCTGAAGTTCTTCTTCCATTGATCTTGATGGCCATAACTGTACTCGGGCATTGACAGATCCATTAAATATCTTCATGGGCTTTTCAAGGGAAAATTCTGAGCTCCAAAGATGGATCATTAGTCAACCATGATCACACACACACAAAAAAAATATCTTGATAGTCTTAACTTATCAGTTTCCATTTCATTCTGGAGCTGTCAGTTTTGACAGATAAATATATTCATTGAAGTGATCTGTGAGGATAATTGACAAGTGCTTCTAACTCAATGGGTAACTCTAGAAATTCAAGTAATACAGATGTACTATTGAAATAATCACTGGGAAAATTCAAATATCTAATTCCCTAAGTGTTATCCAACTTGAGAATACTCTAACTACATTCTAGAGCCTAAGAGAACTTGTTTTGACCTCTTATTACACTCGATTTGTACAAGGTGATTCTCTCCATGTACAAGTCTCACCATATTTGATCTGTTCTCTTTCATACAACATACATGGCCTTCTGCTTGAAGTGAGAACTGTACTTTAACATTCAAAATGTAGTTCAACAAATACTTAACTTTAACTTTTGGACAGATTATAAAATTGGTCTTTGTAAAAATAACTCACTGCTTCAGTAAGAGAACAATCTTTAAAGATTAGAGAGAAAAATACTTCTTGATTTTAATTTAATTTTAATTTTGAAGAAAGAATATGTGATCTTAGTCATATAATGGGTCACATAGAATGGTGTCTCTAGACACATGATTTGAATAATAAACCAAGACCTAGAACAATAATGTTATTGACTCATGCAGTAGTATAGATAATGAATAATTTACATATTAGAGTAGAATCTATAGCAAAATACACAGACTATGTAAGATTAGTATATATAGTAGATAAAAACAACAAGAACTTCTTGTTGAGTCTTGTTGAGTTTTCTTGTAAGAATTACAAGCTTCTTAAATAAGCATTTAAGTCATTACAACTAGTGGTTACTACAATATTAAGATGTCAATCAGATAGTAGCTGTTGGCCTAGATATTAGCCAGATTAGTAATAAATATACTGTAGTAAGAATGTAGGTATATCTAGAGTAAAAAAAAGAATTATTAAATAGAAAATTCTGCTCTAGACCATAAGTAAGCAAAAAAGCAAAGAAAAGTGGCCAACATGCTTGAAAAAATATAACAAGAAAAACTGAAATAAAATAATATAGTTTACTAAACATAAGTAAGATTATTAGTAGTTGTCTTACTAAGTATTATTTTAGAATAAACTTTAGAAGTGTCTAAAGTTCTCTTAATATAAGCTATGCAATAGTAACCAATATAGTATATAAGCTAAGGTTAAGACTGTTTGCTAGTCATTTAAGCTATAAATACTTTTTAGGAAAATTTTATGTTTTCTCTACTGTTCTAATTAGGTATCCTTAAAAACTACAGTAATAGTATAAAAAAGAAATTAGATATGAGATATGAGATAGCAAAGAAAATAAAAATAGAAGAGAATAGAATAGAAGATAGTACAAGAAAGAATAAAGAGAATATAAAACTTAAGAAGAAGCAAAGAATATAGTCAATTTTTAAAGTATAAAGATACAGAATTATATCTATATATAAGATAAATACAAAGTACAGTCAACATGAAACAGTATATGATATTATAAGACTAGTCTTCTTTTTGCTACAATACCAAGTTATATTGCATATTTACTTGTTAATACAATGTTCTATTAAGTCATATAGCTATATGATAGTAACAGTGACAGCAGTGACACATATATAATATATATCACACTTTTATCATATTCTCTTAGCTAAGTCTAAAAAAGGAAAAAGATAAAATAAGTTTACATTTGTGAATTCTAATAATATCAATTAGTATTTTATTTATAGTCTATAAGTATAAATAGTTGTAAATATAATCCTATATCCTTATAATTTACCAAATATAATAAACTTAAAGTATGTTAGGGAACTAGACAGAAACATAAAAAGGCTTTAGAACTTTTTAAGAGAACTTAAGTATACTGATTGCACTAATAATACTAACTATATAACTTATCTCTAAAAGAATCTAAGAGAGCAGATGTTATGACTTAAATCCAAGTATAAGAACAAAAGAGCAACCTTGTATTGGTTAACATAAGAAAACTTAGTAAAGTTTCTAGTACAAGGAAGTCTACTTTATATATCTCTAGTATATAGTCTATATGTACTTTATATCTAGTCTTATTATATACTATCTAACTATATCTGATATTTGTACCTATTTACTTTCTTCTGGTATAGATCATGCTTTATCCTAATCAATCCAAAAATCAAAACCTTTCCATTTTTATATCAATCTCATAGAGTTTTGAATAACAATCTCTATAGTACCTAATAATCCAGAGTATATGTAGCAGTAGTGTTAGATATAGTTCATATCTTATTTTCTGAAATCTAATGAGGTCTCTTGGAATTCCAAATAGTTAATTTGTGTATTATCTGAGAATATGGTAACAAAGGTCTAGCTGAAAAGAAGTTATATTAGGATGTAACAAGAACTATACAACACTAGCCCTTAACTGTATACTAAAGAATTTAAAGGGGATAATATTAGCTTTAGAAATCAAGAGAAGGTATAGAAACAATAATTATTAAAAGAAAAATACAAATAACATCTGCTTATGAATGCTTTTCCTTAATAACATACATATCATATACCATTACAACCATATTTGCCCTATCCCACAGATAACCTCTTCTTTAAGCAGCAACATTTCTAAAATTGTTGCTCTACCTGTAATTATCTCTAGTAAATATATAAATCCAGACTTTTATGTTGCCCCAACTAATTATTCCTGTTCTTTGCAGAAAAATCTTACTCTATCTTGTATTACAGTTAATACTCCATTAGCAACTCTGTTAATTTCTAACAACCCTTTGTATTCATCAGACTCCCACAGTTTCTATATCATTATTTAAGACCTCTGTATTTATCTCTAAGTAACCTAATATCACTATTATTAGTACTATAGCTTTACTCTGTACATCAAAACTTTTAGGTTCAAGTAAATTTCAAATCTTTTTTCACTTTTTACATATCTAGACAAACTCCATACACCTTGCAGAGGCTCCTTCTAACTTCTTCAATGTCCTTTCTAAGTATTATGAATTTACCAATATTTTTAGTAAATTCAAAGCTAAAGTTCTTGCTCCTCATTATTTCTATGACCTCAAAATCAATCTAGAAGTAGATATGCAACCTTCAGTTGGCACCATCTACAGATTCTGAAGGAATTTATTAAGAAAATTTTCAATATAGATTTCATCTGACCAGCCTTCTCTCTACATAGTACTCTAGTTCTCTTTGTCAAGAAAAAGAATAGATTACTGTACTTCTGCATTGACTTCCATGGTCTTACCTATAAATCTATCCCAGTTCAGGATATGGAATACATCATCTAAAAGAATTATTATCCACTTCCTCTGATCTTTAATCTACTGGACTCATTCTATAAAGTCTGGATATATACCAAGATAAATTTTTGTTATACATACTACCTGGTTTATATAGCTAATGGAAATGAATGGAAGACTACTTTTAGAACTCATTATAGATTATTTGAGTGGTCTATGATGCCATTTGGTTTTAATGATAATATTATGATCTTCTAACAATTTATAAACTCTGATCTTCTGAATGTTTGTGTCATGATATAACTTGATGATATACTCATTTACTCTAACAACATGTCTATACATTACCAGCATGTCAAAGAAGTGCTCAAATAACTTTGTAAAGCTAGCCTTTATACCAAAGCATAGAAATGCAAGTTTTACTCCAAGTCAATAGAGTATCTCAAATATATTCTTTCTCCTTCCAAACTTACTATGTTTGATGACAAAGTGAAGATCATTCAAGATTGACCAGAACTCAAGAGAGTCAAAGACATCTAGTCCTTCTTAGATTTCACAAATTTTTACTACCAATTTATCTTCAACTACTCAGATTGTTTTGCTGACCTACCTCATCCAAAACAAAATCTCTTGAAAATTTCATAACTTCTGCTATAATACTTTCAACTCACTAAAGAAGGCATTCATCTCCACTCTCATTCTTATGCACTAGATTTCTGATGCTCAACTCATCATAGAGATAGATGCTTCTAACTATACTTTTGCTGCAATCCTTTCTATTATGGACAAAATGAAGTTCATCTGGTTGTCTTTCACTCCTAGACTTTTATCACTGTGGAGCTGAATTATGACACTTATGACAAGAAACTTCTGGTCATTTCTAAAGCTCTTAAAATTTGGTGCCACTATTTTGAAGATTTGGCTTTTTCTATTAATGTTGTTACAGATTACAAAAATCTTGAGTACTTCTCTACTACCAAGATATTGATTCACAGACAAGCATAGTGGTATGAGTACCTTTTGCAGTTGAATCTTGTTATCCAGTTCTGCCCTGGACATATTGGTATCAAACTGGATACTCTGACTAGATAATGAAATGTCTCTTCTAAAGGGGGAAATAATGGCTATGCTATAATTAAACCTCATAACTTTAAGCCTTATGAACAGCTTATGGCCTCTGTCTGAGCAACAATATTACTCTTCTCTTTCCTCTATATAGCTATAGTTGTTGACCTTGACTCCTTTCACTGAGATATTTGTATAGCACTCCCCTACTACTGCAAAACACAACTCTACAGAAGACTGTTAGTCTATAGACTTCACCAGTCTTCTTTTTCTTAATAGTAGAATTTATATACTATTTTCTAGCAACCTCCATATATGTGTACTTCAGTACAACCATAATCATATCTTAGCTGGCCATTTCAGTCAAAATAAAACACTGGAATTAGTTTGCTATAAATACTCTTGGCTGAGCCTTTATATAAATGTACAGCAATTCTGCAAGTTCTGTATTACTTGTATGCAATCTAACCTCAGCTTCATAAGCCCTACAGATCTCTTAATCAATATCCTATTCTCAAATATCTATGGAATTCCATTTCTATGGATTTTATTAAGAAAATTTCATTATTCTCTAGGTTTGATACCATCCTAGTCATCATCAACTAGCTCACCACATAGACAATTTTCATTCCTGTGTACAATATCATAATCTCTGTAGATATAGCATATTTGTTTGTTTTCTATATGTTTTCCAAGTATAATGCTTCTTCTTATATTATCTCCAACCCTAGTTGTCACATATCCATCTGAACCCATCTGATCCATATGACTTTATCATGGATAATGCTTTCATAATATCTGATTCACTCAAAATATCTGTGGAAGAGATTATCTTCCTTTCAGCATACTTATACTCTTTCAGTATGAATCTACCTGATTCTATTTTATATCTGATTACTTTATAACTGATTATATAGCTTCCTTATAATTTCTATAGAACTCCAGACTCCATTCTGAGAACTTTGGTATACCCAGAGTAGTTAGTTACTGAGTACTAAGTATTTAAAATATATAGGTACTCTGTAATTTCTCATCTTAAAAGTCAACTAGTGTAGTGCACTATTCTGGGTGCTTATACCCAGAACTCTGACTTCTCTCATGTTCCACTTTCTATTAATACTTTCTTCCTAAATATGATTACTGTAACATATAGAGGCATAGTATACCTACTGAAGCCAAGATTATCCAGGATTTACATTTACACATCATCTAATGTCTTTTGTAATTTTTCTATAAATGGTTTTCTTCTTTAGGCATATTTTTTATCTAACAGTAGTTCAGAGTTCATAGTAAACTTCTTTTTTTCATTAGATACTGTTCTAAACATACAGCTTCACTACAGCTTCACTTTAATTTATATCACCATTCTGAAGGTAGTGGACAAACTAAATATATAAACCAAACTCTGAAGCAATATCTCCATATATACTATGAATACTAGCAAGACAACTGGTTTCAACTTCTATCACTTGTAGAGTTTTCTTACAATAATGCTATCACTAGTATTTCTCTATTTTTCACTAATAAGAGTTACTATTCAAATATTTCAGTATATCTTAAACACAATATCACTTTCTTCCAAACTTGAGACTTTGCTGTCAATCTCAATGATTTGCAAAGTACCCTCAAAACTGAAATTTCCATGGCCCAACAGCACTATTAGAAGTCTGCTGATATGCAACATTTGCCTGCACCTGATTTCAAAGTAAGTAATAAGGTTTTTATAAAGGCTTAATTCTTTAAAACTATTTAGCCCTCTAAAAAGCTCTTTGAAAAGTATCTTAAACTCTACAGAATAATTTTCCAGTTTAGTACTTTGTTATTCATCCCCATCTCCTAAAGTTTATATGCTCCATACATTTAGTCTTTCATGTTTCTATGCTTGAACCAGCCACTTCCAATACTTGTTCTAAAAGAACTCAACCTGTTCCAGTGTTATAACTTAAGACTTAGAGTTTAGTCAAAAAAAGAATCTCATATAGAGTTTATATAAGAGAACTTAATAAAGTTTTCAGTATAAAGTTGTCTGTCTTATATACTACAGATTATGGTCTGTGCACACTTTACAACTGACCTACTCTAAAGTCCATGTGCTTTCTATAAGATTAACATGTTGGTACTATATTGTATAATATTATCTGTTCCAAAATCTTCTACAACCTTCTCTTATGTCATATAATTGTATATACTGAGTTTTGATAGTTGTGACAGTCACATGTGACATCACACTATAACCTCAACTCTTAGTCCAAAATAAAAATAAAAATAGAAAGAATAAAAGAAAAACAAAGTCTACTATTTTTAACTCTAATACTAGGACTTAGCTCTAGTTATTATTAATAGGGAGCTAGAGTATAAAATCTTGCAGATTGTGAACTCCAAAATCAAGCCCTAATAGGCATGTAAGCTTCTTTATAAGTATTATGAACTTAAGAGTTAAAATAAAAGCATAACCTTTGTATTAAGTAATATATGAGAGTTTAATAAAGTTTTCAGTACAGATTAGTCTATCTTATATACCATAGGTCATGGTCTGTACACCATTCACTCTAGCCTACCTTATACTACATACACATTCTATAAGATTAATATATATTAGCTATGTTATTACAACATTAGCTGCTATAGATTTTCTTTATATGTGATATTTGACTGTTACTGATGTGACCAAACATGTGACATGTAACATTAACCTTTCTGCTTAGATAATCAAAATTAAAAAAAAGAAAAAAAAACACAAAAGTAAAAAGTATTTAAGTCTATTTCTGTAATTTTTGAAAACAAAATCATTTGGCTAGGATATGAAGACACTAAAAGGAAATCTGAGTAGCTCTCCACTACTGAACTTACTCACATCATGGACTTGGTCTCTAATTTTTATATCATGTACTCTATCAAATATTATGGTATACACTAATATTTTTTCTTTTCTTTTATTTATTTTTCTTGATTTAATATTTCTTTTCTTTTTCTTTTATTTTATTTTGACAATGAAGAGGCATGTGACTGCAGTCACATGACATGTCACATGATGTGAAGTCATAGGCTTAGACTTTGGAAGAAGGGACTAAAAGGATGATATCAAGATTGAAGATTGTAGACTTAGTTTTTTCGTATTTTCTTTTCTCATTTTATTTTCTTTCATTCTTCTATTTTTAGAACTCTGGGGTTAGGGTCAGAAGTGATTGGTCACAACATTGATCACGGGACTTAAGAAAAGGAAGTAGAAGGTTCTAGAACAAAGTGACGTTATATAACATGGACACCATATGTTGACCTCATGCTTTACACATGGTCATTTAGGGTAGGGTGCACAGTAGCCAGCACAGACCATCTGTAGAAGTATATAAGGTAGACTATTTTGTAAAAAACTCTTTATCGAGTTCTCTTGTGTTTCTCTAATACAAGAGTTGTTCTTTTATCCAACCCTAAGGATCTAAGATCATAACAGATGATGTCAGAGCATATGTATATGGTATAGTGTCCTTATGAAAGATATGAGGTTGATGCATGGACTATACATAAACATTATGATAGGATTATTTATTGCTAGCACAGACTAGGACACTTTTGTATAAATAGTATAGGAATATAATGGGGACTCCTTGTTGAGTTCTCCTGTGATCCTCACATAGATATCCTACTAAGAGATTTATTGCTTATGTTACTATTGGTCTTTGTGACTAGTAGTTGTCACAACATCAAATCTAGTCCTCTTTTATTGTCTTAATTATGTTACTATAAGTCAAACCTAGCCTTCATGCATTTCCAATAGGGTTTCCTTCTTGTCTTTCTATCTCTGTTTTTTCCTGTCTAATTCTAATCTTCATGCACTTTTTACAGGGTTTTTTCTTGTCTTTCAGTCTTTGTTTTCTTGTTCTATTTTTCTTCTAATCATCTTATTTGATTTGATTTTTCTTACTATATCTGAGTGCAGGAAAGTTAATGTGCATGAAAGAATAACTTCTCTTATAGGTTCTAGCAGTCTTATAAACTACTCTAATAACTCAGAAATCATCCAGCAAATTCTCTAAACAATCTTCAATGACTTAGGACCAAAATTATGTTCAAAATTGTAGTTAAATAATCTACTGACTAAGCAAAACATTTTCTAATAATAAGTCTACACTGACTACTATGAGATTGGATGAAGCACATTTAACAAATTAGGTAAAATAATTTGTAAAGTATAAGAATACAGAATTGTATTTACAACTATCTACTGACTATGAAAAATGAGAAAACATTCTTAAGGGAACAATAAGGGGTCAGTGAAGATGAAACATAAATATAAAACAACCCCAACACATATTTATCTTGAGAATAACATAAGGTAATGATTGAGATTATAGCGAGTTGCAACCTAAGCCAAGCTTAAGGTTGTAGCAATGTTGACTATTACTTAACCTGAATATGATTTTTCTGGAAGATGTAAACTCAAAGGACATAGAGAGTTAATATTCATATAACATAGTTATATTGAAACAGTATTTAAACCTTATGATCACTATACCAAACATTTGATCAATAGCAGGTAACCTTGGGCTCAATATGATATCAAGAGTATAGATAGTTTGACAATGCATACAGTCAGAGTGAAAGTAAAATAAACCAACATTGCACTACACAGAACACAGGGACTGAAAATGAAGGAGGAAGGAGGAAGGTAATCATGTGTTGGCAACATGTGATGTGTGATGTGATGCCAGGGCAGTGCTCCAGACACTGTAAGAATTCGGTACACAAGGTCCACTTGATTATCATACCGGTACAATGGGCTGCACGGCCCGCACTTGAGTCATCATGCACATCAAGTGATAATCTCACCACGATTGGGATTTTGTCACCCCAGCGCTTCTAAGACGTGGAATTCGATCAGAAACACAATCCTCATATATATAATGCACCTTAGGGGACCTATTATAATAAAGGGGGACACGTAGATCAAGCTTCATTCCAAGACAGTCATGTCTGGTTCCACATCGGAAGCCCAGTTAGCTGTTGCTGCTATGCGTGCTGCCATATCTGAAAAACGTGCTACAAATTACGCTAATATTGAGTTTCTCTCATCCCTTGATTGGTCTGGAGGCACTTACATTTTCTGCAGTCGCCGTCTTTGCAATCCTTACGTACGATGTACTCTTGGACATATCCCGTGAAGTAGGCAAAACTCATGCCCTGGTTAATGTTGCCAATTGATTTTTTCGGCAGTACAAGTACATCTGGAGGTGATATCCATATCTCTGGGCATGCCGTGCAATACTCAGTATGAGTCAGCGCTAAATGGTCATTACCCAAAGCACTGTACATATTCGCTCGCTATTATGGTCTTCTTCACGTCGGGTTCGTAACGCTCGCGTCACCCGATACGTGAACTGACCATGACTTACTCCTTTTCAGCGTGATATCTATAAGTATGTTTTCCAGCTACCGTTCCTCAACGCAGCCGTATCTTTCTCATAAAATTGCAGTGGGAACGCAAGTCGGCTTGCCTGTCAATGTGGGTGGACAATCAAGTTTTGTTAGTGATCCGTATCCATGCATTACTAACGAGGGACCAGGCGTAAGTTCTAGTCCAGAATTTCAAGGCCGACTCTGGAAATGTCATGCAGGTGTAGAGTCTATCTATATCTATCGTCCATGTAAGGCCTTTCCTCCAGCTACGTTCGACCATGCTCAGCAAATTTGTGCTAGTGTCGGGTTGGTCATATTCACGACGGTTATCAACGTCATTCTGTTACTTCGTATTTATGCCTTGTATGAAGCCAGGGTTCGTGGTGTGTGTTGTTCCTGCAAAATGTGGAACTTGGTCCGCTCAATTTTCTTAGTGTTGTGGTTTCTGATTTCTGTCGTCTTCGGTATGCTTAGTTACCAGTTTACCAAATTGTTGGTGACTATCTGTATTATATATAGTCGAGTTTGTGGTGAGTTACTTCAGTTTTTCGATGGCATTGACCTGTCAAAACGTTATTTTTGCTGGTAGCTGGAACTCTATGTAACAGTAGAGACGCTCGTTCGTGAACAAGCTGTTAAACCGAACCCATCTTTCCCATATCCGGGCTGCATATTTCAAACGACTTCACACTCTATCTCAAACTTGACATCGTGGTGAGTGGTTATTTCAACCAGGGATACACCGCACATATGAATCTCTTTGTTTTTACCCGTCAAGGATTCCGACGTTTTGTATATCAGGTATGAAAGGCCTCCGTATCCAGTACAGTGATACTTATCACACAGCTAGTCGTTTTCTTTGGAATGACTATCGGGAAATTTGTGAGCTCCGCAAGAAATAAAGGGAGGTTGACCCCTAGATATGAGCTTATGAACGACTTTTCGCCCCTCATAGTAGCCTTCGTCCGAGATGGCACAATGTTTTTCCTCTTGTATGTCTTTATTCCCATAATGGTGCTGACTTCTCAGCACTTCAAAGAATTGCAGGTCCGACTGTCCCTTCAAATAAGACCATTTATCGCAGGCTGACGTTCCTCAGTCGCTTTACTCGTATCAACAATTTTCAATGTTGTCGCATCAGGACAGTTGAAAGAGTTGTCTATAGTGTGAGTATGGGCCGGTAATTTACGATAACGAGGAGACCACGTTACTAAGTGTCCCACTAGGTGGTTGGAAGCGGTATACTCATTCTCAGTATGCTATCTGATCACCCAGACATGGTTTCCTATCTCGGGCTTAACTGATACTCTATAATAGGCAAGTCGTCTGATTATAAACCTACGGGAAGCCTCCATAAAGACACGCCAGGGGTCAACATGGAGCGAGACTATGCAGTTGAGCGCGCTGGAGTTCACGGGCGGGCGCAACCCACCAGCTGATATGACCGATAGCTGAAGCTCCTGCAGGATTGACATATTGACATGACTTATTATGTACGACCATTTGTATTTGTATTCCTCAAATGCTGAAGGTCAATTTCTCAAGGCTTGGTTCTGAATACTTGATTTGAACCATGAATTTCAGTTGGATACTCGAGGTAGGTGTTAGAAGAGAGGATATAAGCAATATAAGCAGATGACAGATATAGGCAAATAACAGATTGTTGTTTAATTACTTAGTTTTGATGAGAGTAGTCTCCCATGGAAGACTTCAATACTTGGGTGTGAACTTTGACATATGACAGTATTTCCCCTTTAGAACTAAGTTATTGAATTACCTGGGTGTCTTGTAAGTCAATTGAAAGAAATATTTTTTTTGCTTCTTCTTTCTCTTACTATCATGTCTTCTCCCACATCCCCCACCATGTCTCTGTCTCTCCTGAACCTTGAGGAAGAGGTTCTAGCACATCAGAAAGAAGAAAGTGTACAACATGCTACTGAAGAACAAACACTGGTAGTTTATCTAGAAGAGGTGGCAAAGGCATGAGGCAAGGGCAGCTGAGAAGACTTGCTTAGCAGTAGAGGCCAAGTGGGAAAGGAGGCTGAGTTGAGAAAGAAAGAGAAAGAAGACTATAAATGAAGGGAGTAGAAAGAAAGAATGCAATCATAGTAAGAAACCTAGTCCAAGAATGATAGATGGAGTTTATGCCAAGATGGAACTTATATGCTACATATCAGAGTTATGAATGATGGACTTAGTTTTATTGCTCTTTTTATTTTTCCATTTTCTTGATTTTGAACTTAGATGACAGAGTATGACGTAACATTATGTGTGACAGTCACATATGTCACAAAGGGTAATGGAGGCATGATATCTGTTACAGAGTAGTCATATAATCATATAATACAGGGGAGATCATAGAAGATTCTGAAGAAAATAATATATAGCATAGCAATAGTATATTAGCCTTATGGAAAGCATGTAAAATTTAGGGTAGGTTAGTTGTAGTATATACACAGACCACAGTCTATAATATGTAAGATAGACTAGTTTGTAATAGGAACTCCATTGAGTTCACTTATGTTATTCAATACAAGAGTTGTCTTTTATTCAATTATTTGAACTTAAGTTATAACACTATAGAGGTGGATTAAGAAAGAAACTGTTACAATTGTGGGGAATTTGAACTTTTAGTAAGACATTGTAGAAATTAGAAAATCATTGAAGAGAGTAGAAGAATTGAATTCACAGAGAATGAAAATTCAAAGAGAAAGAAAGTCTAAAGGTCCTTAACTAGGCTCTTATAATAAATTTACTATACTTAAAGTAGATAATAATAATATATCATTATCTAGCAATTTCACAGAGAAACCTAAGAGATATTTAAGAGAAGTAATAGTGAATATTATACTGGAAAGAATTGATACTCAAGAAGTCATAGTAGAGATACTTCTAGACAGTAGTGTTATAGGCCTTGTCATGAGTTCAGAGTTTGCTAGGAAGTAGAGTTTTAAGTTGAAAAAAATAAAAAAACCAATATTACAAAGGATATAAAGAGAGAATAGAGATTGATGTAATGGGGAAAAATTGGAATATAATCTTGGATATATTATAGCTTGCCTACCACAATCATAAGATCAATTGGAAAATAGAGAAGGTAAAAATAAAAAGATATCTAGAGGAATGTGGGAAGTAGTAAAGACTAGTACAGAAAAAACTGGAATGGAAAAAACAAAAAGAGAAAGAAGCAAGGAAAAAGCAAGGAAAAGAAAGAGAAGATCATACATTAAGTAATATAAGAGAACTCAATAAAGTTTCTACTACAGAGTAATTTACTTTATATAATGTTCTACAAAGTCACATAACTGTGTAACTATAATATATGTCATGATTCCATCATGCATTGTGATACTTTTGATGTAATGTCATGCCTCTTAGCTAAGTTCAAAGAAGAAAATAAGAAAATAATACTATAAAAGAAAAAAGAAATTATAAAAGACTAGAAAAATAGAAAACAACTAAGTTCACTTAAAAGATTTCCAACATCACTTCCCTTCAAGATTTCTTCTCTAGAGAAATATACTTTTATCTCTACCATTTTCTCTCCAACTTTCTCAAATACTCTACCTTAAAATTATTATTCTACTTATACAACATCTTTGCTATATACTTCTCTGGCAGTTTTCCTCTTCTGAAATCTCTATCTTCTACTCTATCTATTTTTTCTTGTCTTCTAGCTTCTGCACTTAGCCTTTCTTCAAATTCTGCTACCACTTCTTTTGCATTCTCTAAGTCTACCTTCTTCTTCTAGATATCATGCTCTATTATAAAGCCTTTCCACCTAACCAAGTACTTCACACATTCTTACACTATTCTTTTATTTGAGAGTTTTTTTTACTTTCCACTTTTCTTCTCCATTTACCTCTACTAGTTTTGGTTCTTCTACTCTCTGCCTCTTGACTGGTTTTCTATATCTTACTACTTTGTTGATGTTTACTACTAGATGAATTCTCATTGATACCGGTAGTCTTGGTTTTACTGCATTGGCTGATACCACTTCTTCTATCATGTAAGAATCAACATGTTATTCTGTTAGCTTACCTACTAGCCTCTCTTTAAACACTAAGTTTTTTATGCTTAGTATCACTTTATTATCTCTCTTGTCAGAGTTGTGAACAATGGATTTGGTTTTATTTATTTTATTTCTCTTTTATTTTTCTTTTCTAATTTTTATTTTATTTTATTTTAGTTTAGGTTTTCATTTTACTTTCCTTATTTTGAATTTTAGTAAAGAGTATGATATGATATCATATATGATGAAGACATAATACCTGTTACAGAGTGGTTACATATATTACAGTCACAAGTCACAAGATTATATGATATAGAGAAGGATATAGAAGGTTCTGGAACAAATAATGTCATATAGCATAATAATAGCATATTAGCCTTATAAAGTACATATGGACTTGAGAGTAGGAAAGTTAGAGTATATGCGTAGACTATAGTCTATAGTATATAAGGTAAATTAGTTTGTACTTGGAACTCTATTGAGTTCTCTTGCATTACTTAATACAAGAGTTTTTTTGTCCTTACTCAATATCTTAAGTTATAACATCTCTTCTATACTTCTGCTTTCTTTTATCTCTTATTTGCTTGCTGCTTCATCTTTTCCTGGGCTTTCTTTAATGCTGTTCCCACTTTCTTCTATATCTTTTTCATTCCTTCTACAAACTCTGTTGCTATCTCCACCTTTTTTCTTTATAATATAGCTAGACTGCCAGTATTAAACCAACTATGCCAAAAGGCAATTCAACTGAAAGCTTATACTTTTCAGCCAACTAGCAGTATTTATGCTGATTATGGGAACTTAGATAAGTAACAGGCTTACAATCTTCTTCTGATATTTGCTCTTATCCATAGTTTTCTTCTATAATTTGCCATAAATAGTAAGACCTTAGTTGCTATGTGAACTTTACTGTTGACTGCAAGCTCTGCTATAGTAAGCTATTTAGGCCAGTTCTTCTGTCTATGATCTACAAAGAACTAGAGATGCTGTTCCAATTCTTAGTTTATGTACTCTGTTTGTTCATTTGTCTAGAAGTGGAATTCTATTGATAATTTTGTCTAAATACCTAGTATTTGGTTTAACTCTCTAGTCAAGTCTACCATAAACTAGAGGCCTTTATCAGATATCATACTTTTTGGCAGTCCATGCAGTTTTCACATATTATCTCTGAAAATTTTAGCTAACTCTTTTACTGATATATCCTCTATTGTTACCTATCATATGTCAAGTCCAATCAATCTTTCCAAAGATACAATCCTATGATAGTGATATTATTGTAACTCTGATATAAGCCTACATTTTATAACAGCTATTATTATAATAACATATCCTATGGTAGCAATGTAACCTTTTGAGTATTCAGTCTTCTGTAACAAAGTACTTCTATTCTATCCCTTTTAGTAATCATCACTGAAACTTCTACTTGAAGCTGTATACTGAAACTCCTAAGCATCTTCTATATATCTAACTTGTATATAAGACTAATAGTTACACTATAATTTACTAGTCTGATAGTTATTTAGCTAGGTTATGGGTTAGAGATAGAGTTAGTATTATTAGACTCCCAAGTCTGCTATTGCTTCTGAGCAGTTCTATCTGTTAAAACCTCTGTTATAGTTCTGCTTGTAGATATTTTTAAAATTACACTTCAAAGTCCAATAGCTTTCTTCTGTTGTAACTCTTCAACCTACTTAGAGTTAACTCTGATCCTACTACTTGGGACATCTTTCAACACTATATTATATTTTAGCAATAATTCAGCTAGAGCATATCTTCCAAATGCCCTATAATACTCAAAACATATTCATTAATGGAGCTAATTATCTCTAAGGTCCCCAACCTATGCTATTCAACCTATCCAGACAGTTTCACCTATTTCTGGCCCCAGTATTGTTTCTACAGACAATAATCCTAATTGAAAAGATGCTCCCACTACTAATCCTGTTACTAATAAATCTAATTCTTCTGCTTGCTCATAGTCAAAACCCCAGTGCAATGATAATTTAACTAATAAACAATTAGCTAATATATTCAGTTATGTTGTAAAAACATTTAATACTAATGCTAATCAAATTCTCAGCCCTCATTCTAATCTAAGGGGAACTAAAGCCTACATCTGCAATACTTTCAGCAGTACTGAGCTCAATAAGCTCAATAATTTTCTATTCCAATATTGTTTTTACTTCTATAAAAACTTCACACAATTCAACACAGACATTGCAAAAATCAACTTTACAATGATCTATATACTAAAGTCTTCCAGGACTGGTTTGAGATAAGTCTTAATCAAGAATATTAGGGCATTCTACAAGACTGGCTTTTCAATTAGAAACTTTTTTTGATAAACTACATTAATATTTTGGACTCTCAGACCTTATCAGTAAAGTAGCTAACATGCTAAACAATTTCTACATAAAGCCCAACAGTAAGATCTCCACTTACAATGTGGATTCCATGTACTATGTCTTCCAATTAGATTGGGAAAATAGTATGTTGTGCTATTGTTATTACTAGAGGCTCTCAAATCAAATCCAGAAACAAGATAAACCTATCTTGTTTTAGGACATATACACTTTAGCAATAATCATTGATCATTGCTACTAGGAATGCAACTGCAAACAGTATTATACAAGATAAGCAGAAAAAGAGGTACTCAAGTCTCACTTTCTGAAATAAGATAAGACTTCTGCTGCTAGCAACACCCCAGCCTTCCAGAACAAAGCAAACACATCTCTTGCAGTCATATTTGTCAAATCATTGCCTTCCAACTCTTTATCTCCCACTCCCAAAAAACAATCTAATTCTCCATAGGTGGACCTCTCCTCCAAGTTGGCCAATAATGGCAAGTTGACTAGTGATAAGTACAAGTGCTTCAAAAACAATCTATACCTCTATTATGATATAGAAGACCATAAGCTAAACTCTTGTCCCAAGAAGTAGACCATGGCTATTTTCAAAGGCTGCAGTGCTTCAGCAGCTACTAATTCTTTTATAACTACTTCCAAGAAACCCTCAGAACTCTATACAGATTGAGGGCTGTATTGAACTTCTTTGTGTAGCAGAAAGTTCTATCTGACTTAATATATCTGCTCTTTCTAATTCTCACTCTCTTTTTGTCTCTCTCACTTTTTCTTTGATCCTTGGTTAGGATCACCTTAATAAAACCTTATTTTGAACTCTCATTGACTTTGGGTCTACTTACCATTTTGTAGACTTGAAATTTGTGGATATTTACTACTTGAAGACATCTGCAACCTCACTAGTTGCTCTCTGCTTGTTTGATAGTTTATTAAACACTAACATCTCTAAAATTGCTACTTTGTCTATAGTCTTCCCTACCAATGATTGTATAACTCTGAACTTTTATGTTACTTTGCTAGATTCTTTTTACTCTTTAGTTTTGGATATAACTGGCTTACCTGACATAATTTACCAATTGACTGGATAAATAGGTTGATAAACTTCTATTCATCTTTGTAAAAAATCTTGCTCCCTCTCATATTACAGCCAATATACCATTGATATCTCTAATATCTCCTGACACTTCTCTGCAATTGTTGAACCTTGTGATTCTCATACCTGCATCTGAGACCTCTGTGTCTATTTCTAAGTGATCTAATACTACTATCATTAGTATTGTGGTATTCTTGTACATATCAAAACTTTTAAGCTCTAGCAAGTTTCAACTATATCTTTGCTTCTCAGATATTCAGGCCAACTCTGCACAAATTGTAGAGGCTTCTAATCTTCCCAATGTCCCTTCCAAGTATTACAAATTTGCTGACATCTTCAGTAAAGCAAAAGCTGAGGTCCTCACTCCTTATTGTTCTTATAACCTGCAGATCAACTTGGAAAAAGATACTCAATCTCCAATTGGCCTTATATACTCTTTTTTTGGCATCAGAACAAGAAGCTCTAAAGGAATTCATTGAGGAAAACCTCAACATGGGTTTCATCTGACCAATCTTATTTCTGCATAGTGCACTAGTCCTATTTGTTAAGAAGAAAGATAGTTCACTATACCTTTGTATTGACTTCTATGGTCTCAATCATATCTCCAAAAAGAATTGCTATCCACTTCTACTCATATCTGATCTACTTGACTTATCTTGCAAAGCTTAAGTATATATCTTTACCATACTTATCACTTGGCTTACATTGCTAATGGTAACAAATGAAAGACTACTTTCAGGACATATTATAAATTACTTGAGTAGTCTGTAATGCCTTTTGGTCTTACTAATGTTCTCATAGCCTTCTAGCAATTCATAAATGACCTCTTTTCTGATCTTTTGGATGTTTGTGTTGTGTTATATTTGAATGATATACTCATCTACTTGAATAACATGTTTGAACATTACTGTCATGTTAAAGAAGTACTCAAGTATCTCTACAAGGCTGGTCTTTATGCTAAAGCAGAGAAATGCAAATTTCACTCCAAGTCAGTAGAGTATCTAGAATATATTATTTCTCCTTCTGGCCTCACTATGTCCAACAACAAAGTAAAGATTATTCAAGACTGGCTAAAGTCAAAGAAAGTCAAGAACATTCAGTCTTTCTTAGGTTTTACAAAATTTTATTACTAGTTTATCTTTAACAACTTAGACATTATCATTCCATTAACATGCCTCACCTAGAAGGACATTTTTTGAAAGTTTGATTTCTTCTATTGTAATGCTTTCAACTCTCTTAAAAAGGTATTTATCTTTATATCCATTCTCATACACTGAATCTTCAATGCTCAACTCATCATGGAAACTGATGCTTTGGACTATACTCTCACTGTAATCTTTTCAATTGTAAATAAAAAGAATAAAGTTTATCTGGTTACCTTTCACTCTTGTACTTTCACTATAGCAAAGTTGAATTATGACACATATGACAAAGAATTTCTTGCTATTTTTGAAGATTTCAAAATTTGGTGACATTATCTAAAAGGTCTGGCCTTTTCTATTGACATTGTTACAGATCATAAAAACCTTGAGTATTTTTCTACTACTAAGGTATTGACCTAGAGGCAAGTATGGTGGTCTGAGTACCTATCTCAGTTTAACCTTGTGATCAGATCCCATCCTGGTTGTTTTGGTACCAAACTAGATACTCTTACTAGATAGTGGGATATCTACCCTAAAGGGGAAATACTGGCTATATCACAGCCAACCTTCACAACTTGAAACTTATCTTTACTCAAGAACAAATTACAGCCTCCATATGAGCTACTATTCTTCTCTTTCCTTCTCTTTGTATAGCTATAGTTGTGGATCTTGACATTATGCACCAAGATATTTGTTTAGCCCTTTCTAGTGATCCAACTATTGCAAAACACATCTCTGCAGAAGACCAATAGTCTATAGACCCCAATAGTCTTACTATCTTGATGACAGAATCTATATACTATCTGCTGGTAATCTCCATATATGTATTCTCCAGTATTATCATAATCATATTCTTGCTGGCTATTTTGATCAGAAAAAAGCACTAAAACTAATTTACTATGATTATTCCTGGCCTAGTCTCTATGCTGATATACAACAATTCTGCAAATCCTGTGTCACTTGTATACAATCCAAACCTCAGTATCACAAGCCTTATAAATCCCTCAAGTAACTCCCTATCCCTAAACAACCATAGAATTCTATTTTTATGGACTTCATTGAGAAACTTCTGTTATTCTCTAAGTTTAACACTATCTTGGTTATCATTGACTAGCTCACCAAGCAAACAATTTTTAATCCTGTCCATAACACCATCACATCTGTTCATTCTTCATATATTGTCCAAACATAGTATTCTTTTCCATGTCACCTCTGACAAAGGCTTAGAGTTTGTGTTAAACTTTTTTTGTTCTTTAGGTACTGCTCTGAATATGCAGCTTCACTTCACTTCAGGTTACCACCACAAAGATGATGGACAAACCAAACATACAAATACTAGAACAATACCTTTATGTATATTGTAATTACCAACAAGACAACTGATCTGAACTCTTGCTGCTTGCAGAGTTCTCTTACAATAATGCTCCTAGTATTGCTACTAATATCTCTTTATTCTTCACTAATAAGAGATATTATCTGAATATCTCTGTTTATCCTAAATATGATATTGCTTCCTCTTAAGCTCATGACTTTGCTGTAGATCTTGACAAATTGCAGAGTATTCTTAAAACTGGCCTAATAGCATTATCAGAAGTTTGCTGATGCATGATATTCTCCCATACCTGATTTCAAAGTAGGTGATCAAGTCTTTGTTAAGGCTTAATTCTTTAAGACTATTCAGTTCTTAAAGAAACTATTGGAAAAATATCTCAGACCCTACAAAATCATCTTTCAGCCTAGTACTCTATTATTCATCTTTTATCTTCCAGAGTCTATATACTCTATTCATCTAGTTTTCCATATATCTATGCTCAAACTTGCTACATCAAATACTTTCTCTGAGAAAATACAACTAGTACCTACACCAGTTATAATCAATAGAGAACCTAAGTACAAATTAGGGTATGAAGACACCAAAGACAAATCCAAATGAATTCTCACATCTAAACTTACTTATGCTACAGACTTGGTATCTAATTTCTATATTGTATATTCTGCCAAGTTTAGTCTACTTCCTTTGTTCTGATTACACTGCTATATCTCATCTCTGGCCTTTATGCATTCCCAGCAGAGATTATTTTTCTCTTAGTATATATATATATTTTTTACATACTTTTAATAATGTTTTTCTTTTATAAATTTCAGACTTTACTTCACTTCTATCTTCTAATTATCTCATAATAAGCAACTTATATTTCAGTAATACCAACAAAACAAAAAACTATTCTAGTAGGAGATAAATGATGGAGTTTGCTCTAATATCTTCTTTTCAACCTTCTTAAGCTCTACTATAGATCCTTCTCTATTCTTATCCCTGCAATTTTTGTCTTCATCTTCATCTTCTTTCTCACTATCTCACAAACTCTTCTTTAAACTCTATCTTACATTAATTATGGCCCCAATTCTTGCTAATTGGGCTATATTCTTTTTCTAGCTCTTAACTTGCTGATATCCCAGTACTTTTTCACAAGTTTCCAGAGTGCCTGTTTGATAGCACTTAGAATCTTGTTATAGATAAGAATCACCTTTTAAGAGGTAGTGTTGACATGAGAGATACACCACTGCTTGATAATAATATATTACTCATCTACTATTGTGTAATAAATATTTTTGCCTAGCACATACACATCTTTTATAAAGGTTATTATCTCTCATTTTCGCTATGTCATTCTCATAGTATCTTTTTGGTTACTTTCCTTTCACTTTCTTAGAAGGCTGCCACCTGGCCTCATTCTCTGAGGAGATCTCAATGACCTCCTTATGTTTAGTTCTAGTAATCTGAGGAACTTCTGCATCTTTTATAAGTACAGACTCCTCAGCCAGGATCTTTTTTAAATATTTCAACCTCTTCTTCTTGAATTCCCCTTTATCATGCTGTTTTTATGTAGTCTCATCTCATACTCTGGCCTCAGTGGCCTTTTTGTCTTTTGTGCTACTTACTCAAGATAACATGCTTCTGCTATCTCTTCTAGTCAGGCTTGGAGCTATTGCTCTTCCTTATGTCATTATCACATTTCATGGTATTTCTTTTCTATATTAACTTCTAATCTCAAAGCCTTATCCTTTGAAACATAAACTTTTCCTTCCTCAAGACTACTTCACTATCTATTTCTCACTCATCTTCTCTTAATGCCTTAATATCTACTTTCTTTATCTTTTCTATTATTCTAACTACTTCTTCATTTTTCTCTTTTGTTATATTTTCTAATATATCTACCTCTAGTCCTTCTATTACTACTTCTACTAGACTGTATATCTATTCTTCTTTTATTAGTTTTTTTTATTTTTGTTGTTATTTTCTATTCCTACTTTCCAGTCTAGTCTTCTACTAAGCTCATTTATGGCCACCAATTTGGACCGTCTACAACCTTCAGCATTTCAACCACGGCTTCCAGTTTCAAGACCTCTTTACCAACTATGTCCACTGAAAAGGACTTAGGGATGGACATTCAGTCGGGACAAGTCTCTTCTAACAACTCTGAGGTACGAGGGAGAAACCCTTTATCCTCTGTCAACTCTTCCAGAGATTCCTTGATGGCTTCCTCTGGTCGAGCTACCCCTTACTACAATAGAATGGACACTGACATGGATTGTGACCCCACCATTGGTGAATCAAACAATGAACGTCTTGAGATGTCTTATGAGACAGAGCAAGAGAAAGTAATAAGGGTTGGTATGGTGGCTAACCAGCAGGAATCCTCGAGGCCTCAGAATGTCAACAATGAGGCATCTCCTACTCATGCTCCACATGAGGACAATATTATTAATATCCAACTTCCGTATGACCCACAAGCTCCGACCAAGCCAGAACTATGGAGTGGTTCTTTCCACCCCATATCACTTCATAGTTCCATCAAATATTTTGCATACGACTCCAAGAATATCAAGGTTACCCTTAATTTCTTGGCAAAATACATTCAAAACAAACAAGTCAACAGTGGAAAAGTTAACGACATCAACAATTTTGATGGCATGGGCGATGCCATTTGGAACTTCATTTCAGCGGTTTATGTGGTCAGATAGGACGCACTTTTTACTGATCAAAAAACTAACTCACTTAGGGCCAAAATTTCTTCAAAGTTTACCCCGAGAACTCCTACGACTAATAGAAACAACAAGAAGGAAATCCCAAAATCTGTCCCAGTCACCATCAACAAAGTGCTGCCCCTTCCCCCTCTACCAGCAAAATCTAAGAAGGAGATCAACGTCCTCTCCAAATACTTCCAGCCCAAGAAAACTTCGGTCAAAAACAAATCTCAAACCTCTAACGATAAACCCGGCAAATCATACACACAGGCATCTAAACCTTCAGTTAACACATCTGAAGTTTTAAAAATCAAAGAAACATTCCCCTCTTTGAATGCCCAGAAGATCGATCAGGTAAATAATATCGTCAATGGTCAAAACAAACCAAAGCCTCGCATCAAGATGACAACAAAAGGCCCATCGAGAAAACACATTATCATCCCCATGAGCGTCGACAATGTATCTTCTTTCATGAAGAATTCTTCCTTAAATGTGGCCAATGTCAACAGGCAGTTATACAATGCTAAAACTGACGTTTTGGTAGATTATATTTGATCTGACAGCACTGGCATTATTTTCGTCACCAACAAGGTCACTCAACAATCTGACTTGTCAATTATCAACCAATACGTGAAGAATTCCAATGACATCAACTCTCTTCAAGTAGAAGACATGAGACTTCCCAAATCGAAATCATACTTGAAAATCATCGGTATCCCATTCTACCCCCATCCGAAGTCGCAAGAAAAACTTATATCGGCTGATATTGAAACAATCCTATGACAAAACCATATCTTCGATAATGTCTCTCTTGCGTCAAAGCCAAGAATAATCAAAGTTTCTCCAAAGTCCAACATGGCAATTGTCTGGATAGATATATGGGACGTTCAAAGCAGACACAATGCTAAAATGCTTATAAACAGATGCTTCAATGTCAGCAACTATGTCGCTACTGTCAGAGGAGCAAACATGAATCCTGGAGTTCCCCAATGCAAAAATTGCTGAAAATGGGGACATTCCACTTTCTCATGCAGAATACAAGGGGCAAAGTGTGTTAAATGCAATGGCCCACACAAGTCTGAACACCACAGAGAGTTCGGTTGGTGCTGCAAAGCTAACGCCAAAATTAACCCTCCTAGATTGGAAACCAAGAAGAGCAAACCATGCCCTCATACATTACTGTTAATGTATGCTTTCAGAAAGTCCTAAGAGAACAAAATAGAAACTTCTAAAAATAGTGACTATTTTAAATATGAAAGGAGTTCATTCCAATCTAACAGAACTGTGCTAATATAAGAGAGAAATAATCATAGCCAAATAGTTAGAAAC